>TARA_B100001057_G_scaffold83657_1_pt1 | contig 14939 bp, 16 predicted proteins | sample TARA_B100001057 | Tara Oceans TARA_B100001057 (sample SAMEA2621839) | marine metagenome | biome: marine biome (ENVO:00000447); feature: surface water layer (ENVO:00002042); material: "saline water (ENVO:00002010), including plankton (ENVO:xxxxxxxx)" | depth 5 m
TCTTCTTTAAAGCTTGTTTTTTGAAAATCACTGATAATAAAAAGCTCACACTTAGTGTTGATTTCATTCTGTTTTAAAGTATTCCATCGATTGATGACTGTATTAATCTCTAATACTGTAGCTTCGATACTAGTCTGATCTATTGCTTCAAGACAGTTGTTGTAATCTAAAATTCGTTGGTGTTTACCTCGAAGTTCGTTACTTAAAAAAATAAATTCATCAGTTTCTTTATGTGCGTTTAGTACATTTCGAGCATGATTCTTTGCTTGGTCTATTAGTCTTCCTTTTTCATTTTCAGCATTCATGCTAAAAGAATTGTCAATATAAATCCCAATGAATTTTTTATTTTCAATAGCTTTTTCATTATTGCTAATGTATGGTTCGCTAAAAGCTAATATAATTAAAGATGTGAGTAGCAGTCGAGTAAGAAGTAAAAGTAGTTTTTGAAGCTTGGTGATATTGCTCTTTTTATGCCGTATTTGTTTTAAAAATGTAACATTACTAAAGTGAACAATTTTGTGTTTTTGAAAAGAAAATAAGTGAATAATGATAGGTATGGCTAGTGCCAAAAACGCGTAAAGGAAGTATGGTTCCAGTAATCTCATCAAAAGGCAAAGTTAAAGCTTTTTAAAGAACCTGAAAGTGGAGGGGCTAAAATTTCTCATATACTCCTAAGCCAAATAGTGCAAAGTCATATTTTGCCGGGTCTTCAGGGCAGAAATTACGTAGGTGTAAGTCAAGTTCTTTTACAGTTTTCCAATCGTTAGCTTTACGTTTTATAAGCCCTAATTTTCTTCCAACATTTGCTGTATGTACGTCTAATGGACAAGAGAGCTGATTGGGCTTAAGACTTTTCCATATTCCAAAATCTACTCCTTCTTTGTTACTTCTAACCATCCATCTTAAGAACATAATGAGTCTTTTTGCTGCAGAGCCATTAAGTGGGTCTGAGACATGCTTTTCGCTTCTTTTAGGGTGTTTTATGCTGAAGAATATTTTTTTGAAGTTTGCAATACCTTCACTCATATCCTCATTTTTTGTGTGAAAACAAGTTTCTAAGCCCTTATAATTTTGATATATATTTCTAAGTCCGAAGATGAAGGTTTGAAAGTCAATACCTTGAAAAGTTCGATGACAGAAATTTAAACTTTTATCAATCTCATTATTGCTTGCATGAAGTACAAAATCATGTGGGCTATGCTCCATAATCTCCATCATTCTTTGAGCGTTTTTTAAAATCATTGATCTTCGTCCCCAAGCTATTGTAGCACTTAGGAAAGCAGCAATTTCAATATCTTCTTTTTTGTTAAAATGATGAGGGATACTTATTGGGTCTTCAGTAATAAAATTTGGACGTAGATAAAGATCCGTTTTTTCGTCCAAAAATTCTTTTATTTCTGAGTAAGTTATTTTTTTGTACATAGAATTGATAGAGATACTACTGGATAATAAGTCCATCTTTCATTTCTAACATGCGGTCGCTCATTTTTGCTAATTCTCTATTATGCGTAACAATAACAAAGGTTTGATTGTGACGATCTCTAAGTTCAAAAAATAATTCATGTAATTTTTTTGCATTAGTTGAATCCAGATTTCCTGAAGGTTCGTCTGCAAATATAACGGAAGGTTTATTGATTAATGCTCTTGCAACAGCTACTCTTTGTTGTTCTCCACCTGAGAGATCAGAGGGTTTGTGATATAATCGATTAGCAAGGCCTAGCTCATTAAGGATATCTTTTGCGCGTATTTCTGCATCTTTTTTGGAGCCTATTTTAATCCAATATGGAAGGCATACATTTTCTAATGCTGAGAATTCTGGAAGAAGTTGATGTTCTTGAAAAATAAATCCAATTTCCTGATTTCTAAATTTTGATAAATCTTTTGATTTAAAATGCTGAATGTTTTGGTTGTTTATTTCTACACTTCCTTTGTCTGATTTAGTAAGTGTGCCAAGAATTTGCAATAAAGTGCTTTTCCCTGCACCAGAAGCACCAATGATACTCACAATCTCACCTTTATTTATACTTAATGATACTCCCTTTAAGACTTCAAGACCTTCAAAGCTTTTATGTATTTTTTGAGCATTTATCATATTAGAAATAATTATTTATTCCTGTTTTTTAGGTATTGGTAATCTAGAAAGTAAACCATTCTCAAAGATAAGCTGTTTCCTTGAGATTCTTCAAATAGACGGTTTAAATTTTGTAAAGTGTTTAGGTTCGCATCACTTATTAAATTACTAATTGAGTTTTTCCATTGACAATTTAGTTCACTTCCTGGTGCAAACCGCCAGATACAGTTTAAGTCAATATTCCATGTGTTGTAGTTGATGTCGTATAGAGGTGTGTTGTTTGAGTCTTGAATGGTAAAGTCATTTTCTTTAAGTATTCCATCTTCTAATTGGTAAAAGTTTTTGTGTTGAAGAGTTGACCAATAGTGCCGAAGTTTCAGGTCGAAAGATAATTCGTTGTTAACAACATAAGAAAGCTTATACACATTTGTGATTGTTTTCCTTTTTCTTTTACTAAATAATATGTTTCCTTGTTCGTCCTCTAAGTTGGTGTAATTAGAGTCAAAAGCTCTTCCCACGTTATTGTGTTCTAATTTGTGAGAAATGACATAGGTCATAAATAAATGGTTGTTTACTCTAAATCTTGGTGCCCATCTTATTTGATAAGATCTAGAGTCGAATTCTGGGATGGCATCGTAACCAAAACCCAAGTCACCTGAGAATTTATTCCGATAGTCAGTAGAATTCCACCAATATAAATCTAGAGAGGGTCCGTATATGAAAACATGATTCAGATCATTTGTTCTTGCTTCAAAATAATCATAAGTATTACCAATGGTCTGTTTAATTGAAATACCACTTGAGAAAAATTTAGTAGAGTGAAGCCGAATCTTTGCTTCAGCAATATTGCTATTAAATAAATTTGGACTGTAGAGCATTGAATTGGTATAACTAATTTCAAAATGAGCTTTTCTTAATTTACCAATAGGATTAAAAATAAAATATTTCAGTTTTGCGCTTCGTTTTTGTTCATTGTTGTTTTGTAAATAGCCTAAATCATTGATGTCATAAGTATCACTTTCTATGTTTTGTTGTAGAGAAAATTGAAAATTACCGCTTGATTTATTAAAATGTAATAAGGAAGCAAAACCATTTGTATTTATTGAGTCAATAAGGTGACTAAATGCTACATCTCCGTATAGGGTGTAGCGATTTTCTTTAGTACCTATTTGAATTTGAAGTTTTTCTACATTCGCATCTTTAGCGTCTCCTTGTCTACTAACATTGGTGTTTGTGAATGTAATATAAGAGTTGTTTTTTAAGACCTGATCCAATACCAGCACATTATAGTTTGATAATGGTTCTATAAGTTTTTCTGAAGTTTCTCCACTAATAGTGTCTTCAACAGTTGCGTATGTTTTTTCTGTAATGGCATTAAAAAAGCCAATGCCCAATCCTTTTGCTGTCCTTCCAGAAATCTTCGAGGCATTTAGCATTTGAACCCTTGAAGGCGATTCAACTACAATTTCATTTTCACTTAAGGATATTGCTGATGAGGGTTTGTCTCCAATTCTACGAGAGTAGAATAAATTACTTTTGTTAAATAGTTCGGTTCCTTCTGAAAAAAAGCTTCTATTTTCGTCAAATTGAATTTCAAAAGGACTCACATTTAATATTTGATTGTCAAATACCGTTTGACCAAAGTCTGGTATTAGTGTAACGTCTAATGTAAAGCTATCATCGATGCCATATTTTAGATCAAGACCTCCATTTGTATTATTACTAGATTGAGATTCATAAAAGTCAATATAACTCGAAATATAGGGCATTACTGAAAGTCTTAATGGAGCTTCAATATTTTTAATTCCAGTGAGTATGCCAGCTTGAGCAGCATAATTAGAATTACTGATATCTATTGGGTTCCATGAGTAAAATTCTCGAGTTCTACGAATTTCTCTTCCTACATTGATGCCCCATTCCTGTATTTGAGTATTTGGTATTCTTAGAGCAGAGTAGGGGATTTCTATTTCTGCTGACCAACCTTTTTCATTAATATTAACAGCGCTTTGCCATACAGCATCCCAATTCTTATCTGATCCTTCAATTGTGGAACGAGAATCTTGTTGAACTCCTGCTGCAGTAAGCGCAAACATGAATTCGTTTTGAGCATCATTATATGGAGATATCCATACTCCAAACCAATCACAGTTTTTATTTCCTTCATCGCGTAAACTAAATTCTGTAAATATGCTGTCAGGGCTTGAATCATAAAACATTGCACCAATGTATAATGCTCTGTCGTCATACATAAATTGAACTTCTGATTTTTGATTAAGACGTTCTGGTTCACCATTTTTAGGTTCTAATTGAGACCAATTTTTTGCTTTCGGCAAATGAGACCATAATTCTGGTTCAATAACACCATCTATGATAGGGGATGTTTCTGTTCTATATGCTTCAATTTTTTTATGGATCACTTGAGCTATCGCATAATTACTTGTCAAGATAAACCAAAAAAATGCAATCTGTTTCATATGTGCTCTATGCAAAAAAATATTGATATCGAAATTGTAATTATTTACTTAATTGGGACTATTGTGGTATGCTTAGTTCAAATTATTGTTGTTTTTGAAGAAATCTTCTAGAATTTTACCTTGTGAATTCATATCTAATTCATGGAAATGTTTGTAAAGTTTTTTAAATAAATTTAATCGGTTAATTTCTTCTTTATTTAAATCTCCTTTAAATGCGATGCCTGATTTTGATGTAATACAAACAAAAAAATCCATATTTTCAACATTATTTATAAAACCGAATTCTTTTGAAGCCATTAGATAGTTGTACCATTCTTCATGAACGACAAGAAGCATATCCATACTGTTTACAGCTTTAAAAGAGTCTATTTTAAAGCATTTCAATACTTCCTCAAAGAATTGTCGAGCCTTTTGTTCATCTGCCATTTTTACTGAATTTTTGCAAAGAAAAGAATTTTATTAATTTTTAATATTAATAAAAACTCAAATTAGAATGATTTTAAGCCTCAAAGTCTATAATTAAATCTGATACAACTTGTTTTACAGGTCTAATAGACTTTACGCCTTCAATAGAAGGTCCTGCACACCAGACGGTCTCATATGTAGTGCTAAAGGCAGATTTTTCAAGTGCTTTGGTGCCTTTATACCAGGTAAGCATTTTGATAAATTTCTTGAGCTTTTTATTCTTACTAAGCAGTGTTTCAAGAAAATTTCTTTTTGTGCCTACTTTTTGAACATATGGGGTGTTGATTACTGTGCAAGGTGAACCGGATAGTTTTTCAGTTAATACAATGTCTTTTGCTCCATAATCTACAATAGCTTGTTTGTAGGCGTCGGAAACTTTAGCTTCATCTGTGGCAATAAAAGGGCTACCCATTGATATACCACATGCGCCTAAATCCATCATTTGTTTCATCTGCTTTCCATTAGAGACACCTCCTGCAGAAATAACAGGTATAGAGCAGGCCGCAACCAGCTCTGGTATAAGTGATTTAGCTGGAGTTGGCCCTGCATGCCCTCCGGCTTCCTTGTTAACAGCAATAATGGCATCGCATCCTAAATTTTGAACTTTTAGTGCATATTTAACATCTACTACGTCACAAAATACTTTTATTCCTAATGGTTTACATGCATTTATTATTTTTTCAGGGCTTCCAAGAGAGGTGATGATGTAGTCAACTTTTAGTTCTAAACAGCTATTTAATTGTTGTTTGAGTTTTACATTTGATTTGTTAACGATAAGGTTAATACCAATAGGGCCTGATGCTTTTTTACGAATCATTTCGATAGCATCCTTAAACTCTGAATCAGTTCTATAGTTGTGAGCAGGAATACATCCCGTTATTCCAGATTTTATTGCTTCTATAAGCATATCAGCGTTAGAAATTAGAAACATAGGAGCCATGATTATTGGGTACCTTATGTTTAGAATATTACAGATGGATGTATTATTTGAAGATTCTTTTGTCATAATTAATAAGTGTTAAGCGCGCATACTAAATTACACTTTTTATGTGTAAAAGTATTCTTTTAAATTGTATAATGTATTTGGTGTTTTTTTTGATCTTATTTTACAGCTTATATAAGTTAAATTTCACCTTGTCTAAATTTCGGATTGATTGAAATATTTGTGTTAATTTTTGTTGTTTAATATTACATTGAGGTATTTTATTGTTCATGTTTTTAATGAAATTTAACATGAAATATGTTATACATAATAATTAAACTTAAGCTTTATTTAATTTTTTTATTAACCTGAATAATAGTTATATATAGTTTTAATATGACATCATGACATGCATCATTTTTTCTCCATTTTACTTGTTAATTATGTAAAAGTTAAATTTGAGTCAATTAAAAAAAAGTCGAAAAAAATATATGTACTTTTGTCATATGAGAATAGACATTATTACATTACATCCTGAGCTTTTAGAAGGCCCCTTTTCTACATCTATTTTGAAGCGTGCGATAGATAAAAAAATAGTGCATATTGCTGTACATCAATTGAGAGATTATTCTAAAGATAAACATAAACGAGTTGATGATACTCAATTTGGAGGTGGTGCAGGAATGGTGATGTCAGTTCAGCCGATTTCTTCAATAATTGATAAGTTAAAATCTGAACGTTCTTATGATGAGATAATTTATATGAGTCCAGATGGGCTTCGTTTTAATCAATCTCATGCAAATCAATTGTCTAGTTGTGATAATATCATTCTTCTTTGTGGGCACTATAAAGGAATTGATCAAAGGATACGTGATGTATATATAACTAAAGAAATTTCAATTGGAGACTTTGTGCTTTCAGGGGGAGAGCTTCCTGCGGCTTTGGTGTGTGATGCAATAATTCGTTTAATACCAGGCGTTTTGGGAGATGAGACATCTGCTTTAACAGATTCTTTTCAGGATGGATTACTTGCACCTCCTGTTTTTACCAGGCCAGCAGAGTGGCGTGGTCTTAAAGTGCCAGAAGTGTTGCTATCAGGTCATGCTAAAAAAATTGAAGATTGGCGATACGATCAAGCATTACAGCGCACAAAAGCATTAAGACCTGATTTGTTAGATTAGTTAAATTCTTTTTTGGTTATATCTTAACGAAAGTAATTTTGTTATTCCTTTTCAATACTAATTATTTCATGTAATTTTTGTTTCAAATTATTAAATAACAAAGTTTTATTTTGTAATATTGCACCCTTGAAATCTAACTGCTCAACCGCTGGCATAAATTACACGTGGATGTTGGGTTTAAAAACAAAAAAAATGGATTTAGTAAAATTTGTACAAGACGAGTTTGTGCCAAAAAATGATTTTCCTGTATTTGGTGCTGGAGATACAATAACTGTATACTATAAGATTAAAGAAGGTGACAAAGAGCGTACACAATTCTTTAAAGGAGTTGTTATTCAGCTCAGAGGCGCTGGAGTAACAGAAACATTTACCATTCGAAAAATTGGTTCTAATGGAATAGGTGTAGAGCGTATTTTCCCTGTTAATTCTCCAATTCTAGAGAAAATTGAAATTAACAAAAAAGGGATGGTTCGTAGAGCTCGTATCTTTTATCTTAGAGAACTTACTGGTAAAAAGGCTCGTATTAAAGAAAGAAGAGTATAGTTTAGTATTTTTTATATTAAAAAGGCGCCAATTTGGCGCCTTTTCTTTTTGCGCTAAACAAGTCTTTGTATACTTTTGTTTAAAATTAAGGTAAGAATGATAAAAATTAAACCATTTCAGGCTATTCGCCCTACCCGAGACAAAGCTTATTTGGTAGCCTCTCGTTCTTATTTATCTTATTCGGAAACGACTCTTAGAGAAAAACTACTTAATAATCCATATACATTTTTACACGTTATTAATCCTGAATATTCTCTGGATGTACCCATATTGCATGGAGTAGAAAAGTATAAGTTGGTTCGTCAAAAGTATCTAAATTTTAGATCAGATGGTACTTTCTTAAAAGATGAGAAGCCCTGTTTTTATATATACCAACAGGTAACTCCTGAAAATATTTATACCGGGATTATTGTTGCTGCATCTGTTGATGACTATCTTAATGGAACAATCAAAGTGCATGAACATACTATCTCTAAGCGTGAAGTTATGTTTTCCGATTATTTAGAATATACAGGGTTTAATGCTGAACCTGTACTTCTTACATATCCTAAGATACCTCGGGTAAATCAAATTATGAATGTGTACATGCAAGAACGACCTGAATATGAGTTTACAAGTACAAATAAAGTGTTACACAATTTATGGTTGATTGATAAAGATATTGATATTAAAGAGATTCAATCTTTATTTATGAAATTAGGCAGTGTGTATATTGCAGATGGACATCACCGATCGGCCTCTTCAGCCTTATATTGTAATCGCAAAAGAAAACAGCTAACAAATATTAAAGGATCAGAGCCATTTAATTATTTTATGTCATTTATGATTGATGATGAGCAAATGCGTATCTACGACTTTAATCGATTGGTAAAGGATCTTAATGGCTTGTCTACTAATGAATATTTATTGAAAGTAGGTGAAGTATATAGAATAGAAAAGAATGTTAATGATAAACCAATCCAAAAAGATGAAATATACATGTATCTGGATGGCAACTGGTTCAGCCTAATTGCAAAAGCTTATACTTATAATGCTTCTCATTGTGTAGATCACTTAGATCCTGCTATTTTGTCTAAAAATATTTTGGATCCTATATTGGGCATAAAAGATATTCGGAATGATCAGCGTATAGATTTTATGGATGGTAAACAAGGTTTAACATCTTTAAAGAATGCCGTTGATTCGGGAGACTATAGTGTCGCATTTGCGCTCAAACCTATAACTATTGAGCAGTTAAAACGTGTTTCTGATCAAAATCAAGTTATGCCACCAAAGAGTACTTATATAGAGCCCAAATTGAGAAGTGGATTAACTATATACAGTTTGGGTGAAAAATAAACATATATTTTTATTTTTTTGAATACAAATGATTTCAGGTAATTTAAAATTAATTTTAGATAAGCTTCCTAAAAGCGTAACTCTTGTTGCAGTCTCTAAAACCAAGCCTAATGATGCTATTATGGAAGCGTATGATGCTGGTCATCGTGTGTTTGGAGAAAATAAAGTTCAAGATATGCTTGCTAAATATCAGGAATTACCTTCAGATATTCAATGGCACATGATTGGCCATTTGCAAACCAATAAAGTAAAGTTTATTGCTCCTTTTGTTTCATTAATTCATGGTGTTGATTCATTAAAATTGATCAAAGAAATAGACAAACGAGCTGCACAAAATAATCGCATTATCGATTGCTTGTTACAGATTCAAATTGGTGAAGAAGAAACAAAGTTTGGTTTAAGTGATACAGAGGCCACTCAAGTTTTGGCCTATGCCAAACATTTACCAAATGTTCGTATTAAAGGTATAATGGGTATGGCAACAAATACAAGAGATGTATCTATTGTGAGAAATGAATTTGCTGGTTTAAAAGAATTGTTTTTAAAATTTCAATCAGTTAGTAAAGATCTGCAAATTATTTCAATGGGAATGAGTAATGACTATGAAATAGCTATTGAACAAGGAAGTACAATGGTACGTGTAGGATCTGCAATTTTTGGACAAAGAAATTAGTATTGTAACATGCTTGAGGAATTGACTTTCAATTGGTATCCTTTACCGGTTTCTAATTCCCCAATCCCATTAAATCCCCATTCAGGTAGAAAAGCATTACCAATATAATCTTTAGCAATAACTAAGTTGTTGTTATCTGTTAATTCAGAAAATACTATTTCGGCATTAATAGGTTCAAGTGGGAGGTAAGCAATGGTATTCCAACCCAAACTAAGAGAAATAGGATTCTCTTCTGGAATGATTAGAGTTCCTTCAATTATCAGAAGTTCATTTGTTGACATCTTAACCAAGTAGCCCTGTCCATCTTGCCAATTTCCAATGCCATTAAAATCTAAACTCGGAAGGTATGCTGCTCCGAAATTGTCTTTTGCAATGACCATTGATTCCGAAATGGGAGCTATAAGAGATGCAAAATCTGTATTTGAAGGTCTTATGTGTGACGATATCATAGACCAACCGTAATTAAAATCTATAGATTGTGAACTCAATTCCTCACATTCAACATTTGTCATATAATATGAGGCATTATTCGGCGTATCAAGTAATAAAGGGCAATAACAGTCATCTTCAATCAGGTATTTCTTTAACCATGATAATGCAATACGCCCCACTTCGCCATCACCTCCTTCAGGACCATTAGCAACCAAATGACTGGTAAGTTCAATTTCATAGATTAATTTATCAGTGCTTTGCGGTGTGAAGTTGTAATGTACATTTGCATGAACACCTGGTGGTGAAATAGCATCTATTTGCCCAGATAAAATTAAAACTGGTGAGTCATGGTTTAAGTCAGATGAAGATAATGTAAGGGTATTAAGCCATGGACACATTGCTATAATTGCTTTTATTGAAGAAGAGATGTCTTCTACTGCTGCAAGTTGAGCACCACCACCTCCCATAGACCAGCCTCCTAAAGCAAATCTATTTGTGTCGATAGAATTATACATTGGAGAATTGACTCTTGTATTTTCATTTTTTATTGTTACTAAAGCATCTAAAAGTGCATCTTTTCGATCTTCTGGCTGATCAAATATACTGTTTGTACCAATAGTCATCGTAACGATACCATGAGAGGCAAAAAATGGCCCCCAATCATGAATAGTTGACTCTAAAGTTAGATAACCTGGAACAATTATGATACTTGCAAATGGTGGTATAGCATTTTCAGGATAAAATAGTGTCGCTCCACTGTAATCAGGACCATTTCTCATTCCATCTTCTTCTGATATCGATTCAACATTATATGGACCTGATTCTGAAGCTGAATTATTACTAACAGATTCACATTGAGCCAATAATAGATTAGAGTTTAAAATGACATTAAATATTAATAGAATAGAAAAAGATATAGATAACGATTTCATACTTTATAAATATAGTAATATTTTACAATAAATAATTGAGCATTATTTTTTAATAAATAAAACTTATATAATTATAAATCGTTGAACGATTATCTACTTTTATTTGCGTGTTAAAATTTTTTCTACTGACTTGACGATATCGGTTCGAGTTAAACCATATTTTTCCATTAAGTCAGAGGGTTTTCCAGATTCTCCAAAAGAATCGTTAACAGCAACCATTTCTATAGGTGTAGGTCTTTTACGTGCTAATAATTGTGCAATACTATCACCTAATCCGCCATTCATTTGATGTTCTTCAGCTGTTACAATACATCCTGTCTTTTCAACTGATTTAAGAATAGCAGATGCGTCTAATGGTTTTATAGTGTGAATATTGATTATTTCTGCATTAATTCCCATTTCTGCAAGAATATGACCGGCTTCAATAGCTTCCCATACCAAATGACCAGTTGCAGCTATGGTAACATCAGTTCCTTCGTTAAGCATAACTGCTTCTCCAATGTTGAATTCTTGATCTGCAGGAGTAAAAACAGGCATTTTTGGGCGTCCAAAACGAAGATATACTGGGCCATCATGTTTTGCTATAGCTATTGTTGCTGCTTTAGTTTGGTTGAAATCACATGGATTAATGACGACCATTCCAGGTAGCATTTTCATCATTCCTATATCTTCTAATACCTGATGGGTTGCTCCATCTTCACCTAAAGTTAGACCCGCGTGTGAAGCGCATATTTTTACATTTTTGCTTGAATAAGCAATAGATTGACGAATTTGGTCATATACTCTAGAGGTAGAAAAATTGGCGAATGTACCTGTAAATGGAATTTTACCTCCAATAGTCATTCCTGCAGCCATGCTCATCATATTTGCTTCAGAGATACCCATTTGAAAAAATCGTTCAGGGAATTCGTTTTCAAAAGCGTTCATTTTTAATGAGCCAGTAAGATCGGCACATAAGCCAACAATATTTTCATTTTCTCTAGCTGCTTCTAGAAGTCCTTCACCAAATCCTGATCGTGTATCTTTTGTTTCTGTGTATGTATATTTTTTCATTGAGTAGGTCTTTAGTAGTCTCCTAATGTTTCTTCATTTTGCAATAGTGCATTTGCTAGTTCTTCATCGTTAGGTGCTACACCGTGCCATTTGTGAGATCCCATCATAAAGTCTACACCATTTCCCATTTCTGTATGAAGTAAAATACAAACTGGTTTACCTTTTCCAGTTCTCAATTTTGCCTCATTTAAAGTTTGAATAATATGATTAAGGTCATTTCCATTTTTTTCGACAAGAACATCAAAACCAAAAGCGGTAAATTTATCTTCTAAATTTCCCATGTTCATGACTTCGTCTGTACTTCCATCAATTTGTTGACCGTTGAGGTCTACAGTGCAAATAAGATTATCAACTTTTTTAGCAGAAGCATACATGGCAGCCTCCCATATTTGTCCTTCTTGTAATTCGCCGTCTCCATGAAGCGAATAAATAATTCTGTTATCCTTGTTTAGTTTTTTAGTTTCTGCAGCACCTACGGCCACAGACATGCCCTGTCCTAAAGAGCCAGAGGCGATTCTTATCCCAGGTAAACCTTCGTGGGTTGTAGGGTGACCTTGTAGTCTAGAATTGATATTTCTAAATGTATCTAATTCAGAAACATCAAAATATCCTGAACGGGCTAAAACGCTATATATAACAGGAGATATATGTCCGTTAGAAAGGAAGAAGAGGTCTTCATCTTTACCATCCATATCAAAGGAATTATTGTGAGACATCGCTTCAAAGTATAATGCGACTAAAAATTCTGTACAACCTAATGAGCCACCGGGATGTCCTGAATTATTTGAATGTACCATTCGTACGATGTCTCTTCGGACTTGGCTTACAATTTTTTGTAATTGTTCAATTTTTTCCATCAGATTTTCCAAATTTTAGTCTCAAAAATACAATAAAAAAGATGATTAAATCAGATCAATTTTAAGCTAATTTATTTTAAATGTCTTTATTATTTTATAGACTTGTTTCAATGAATAAATATATTATAATTCCCTTGCAAACTCTTTAGTATGTAAAACCCAAATTCTACATCAGTTAATCTAACTTGTGTTTGAAGATCTTTTGAGTAAATTGTTTTAACTAATTTACCTTTAGAGTCAATTAATTCAAAATATTTAACCTCATTATCTATTTTTTCAATGTTGAAAAAATCGTTACAAGGATTAGGGTAAATAGTGAATCTTGGGGTATTAGTATCTCTAATTGATATAAAAGATTCGTTTGCACTTCCAATAGTTGATATTCCAACTCTTATATTACCCGTGCCATTAGGGATTCTAACCTTTGTTAGATTTGAATCGACATTATGATGAAAGAAATAATCAATGGTACTCGTATCTGGTCGTGCTAAAACGATATCATCTCTCTCACTGTCTAATTTGAATGGTAAATGTAAATCACCTTGAAGCGTATCTTCGTCAGCCCATAAGACTAAATATTCATTAGATCCGATATTTATATTGGGGAATTGATATTTTGTTGCTTCATTGGCTTTATTTGAAATAAAATATCCTTCTAAATTAATGTTTTGATTACTATTGTTGTATAATTCTATCCAATCGTTATATTCTCCATATTCATCTTCTTCTTCACTTTCATTAAAGGGCATCCATTCATTAATTACAAGTCCTGAAGGATGATTACCATTAGATGAATCGAACGTAGGACTTAAAATTTTAAATGGACCGTTTCCATCATGTGTTCGAGCAAAAGATTGGTCGGCTTGCATGTTGTAAAAATGCACGTAGTCAATCAAATTAGTGTCTGGATTAAATAAATAAACTTGTTCACTACTGGCACTTAATTTGAAGTTTGTGTGAAGACCAGCTTGAGTAGAGTCTGTGTCTACCCATATAATCAAGTAATCTTCTGACTGGATAATTACATTAGGAAATTTAAACTTTGTTGGCTGGCTTCTTCTGTCCGAAAGAAAATATCCTTCGAGGTTGATTGCTGAATTTGAAATATTATAAAGTTCTACCCAATCATTGAATTCGCCATCTTGATCTGGTGCAGTATTTGAGTTGTTTGGCATACATTCGTTAATAACAATATTTCTATTTTGGGCTATTAAAACACTGTTAATTAAGCTTAAAACAATAAAAATATTTTTCATGAGCTGTAAGTTTTAACGAATCGAAAATAGGAAAAAAATGAGTCAAATGAAGCTAATTTATTAAAGAAAATTATGATATTGTTTGAATCACTTCTACGCTAAATAAAGCCCATATTAAGTAACGTGTGAACCTTCCCATAAACATAAATAAGCCCGTTTTAAAAATAGAGCTTTTCATGAATCCTAAACTTATTAGTATTAGTGTTCCCAAAAATGGTATCCAGCACAACAGAGCAAGAAGTTCAGTGCTAAATTTATTTTTCCATTTAAAGTTGATTATTTTTTCTTGTTCTAAGTTGAAATATTTTAAGATTAGGTCCCATCTGGCGTAAAAACCCATAAAAAAAGCAGTATAACCGCCTAACCAATTTCCAAGTGAAGCAACAAATACCAATGGGATTAATGGAAAGCCTTGATACAGAAGGATGCCAATTAATAGTTCAGCGCTAAATGGAATTACCGATCCTGCGATAAAAGCAGCAAAGAATAAACCCCAATATCCATATTTAGCCCATGTTTCCATTTTACGCCAAAGTTATGTTTTTAGTAAATATACTTTCAGGATTTATTCTCCTTTAATTTTTATAATTTTGAAATCAAATATTTAGGATTGAATAGTATATGGATTTACAGAAACCTTATCAGTCAAAAAATAAAATTCGAATCGTTACTGCTGCTTCTTTATTTGATGGTCATGATGCTGCAATTAACATTATGCGACGTATTATTCAAGCTACTGGCG
>TARA_B100001057_G_scaffold368728_1_pt1 | contig 14938 bp, 13 predicted proteins | sample TARA_B100001057 | Tara Oceans TARA_B100001057 (sample SAMEA2621839) | marine metagenome | biome: marine biome (ENVO:00000447); feature: surface water layer (ENVO:00002042); material: "saline water (ENVO:00002010), including plankton (ENVO:xxxxxxxx)" | depth 5 m
TATCCGCTGTGATTATCGTTCCACCTTTAATAACTTTAGACATCTTAAACCCTTCCACTAGCAATCACTTCATATTAATCGAGTCTCTATACATTAACCTATTTGTGACAATGGAAAATATCCATCACCCATTTGGCATTGCAAGCATCCCCTCTCCGAGCAAAGCAGCTGCATATACCCCATCAACAACTGGCATACTAAACTCTTCACTGAATGGCTTGGCGAGATGTGCCATTCCTGCGCAACCTAGGGCTAAACTACCAACCGAATATTCCTGTAGTAAACTGTGGATGATTTCTCTCATCTGAACTTGAGTTTCTTCTGGTTTGTTTTCAAAATCCAAAACGGGGATGTTGCTTGCGCGTACGAAACTACATTTATCAAACAAACCGTAATTTTTAAGATTATTTTCTATTACTGGAATGGCCTCGGACACGGTCGTTATTACGCCAAATTTATCGGCATATAGCGAGCACATTGTAAAAGCTGCCCAACCTATGCCGATAGTCGGTGTTGAAATAGTTTCTCTTGCTTCTGGTAGAAATGGATCGTCAAAGCATGCTATGACCGCTAGTTTTGAGCCAGCTTGTTCTGCGTCTTTTAAATTTGAAAACAGAATTGGCTTTGCTTTTTCTGCATCACTCGGACCTTGAATAGCGCTAGGAGCACCAAAGCAGGTTACTCCCTTAACGTTTCTACGGTTATTTAAAGCTGTGTTCGCCGACAACACAATTTTATCAGTCATCGACTGTGTTGAATTTGGATTTACAAAGACAATATCACTGTTCTGCGTCAAACAAGGCCCTTTCCAGCATCTGACCCTTTTTTGTTACGTCTTCTTTGTGATAAGACAAAAAACGTCAGAAAGAATATTATGATTAGCAAAGAAAACAATGTCGTAAGCGTGCCAAGTGCGTAAATAACCGGAGTAGTTACATTAGTTGTCATTCCAAAAATTTCCAAAGGTAATGTATTTCGACTACCAGACGTTAATAATGTTCTCGCAAACTCATCATAACTGAGAGTAAAACCAAACAAAGCAACGCCGATTAAGGATGGAGCTATTATTGGTAGAACTATCAAACGAAATACTTGGAATGGCCCTGCACCTAGATCTCTACCAGCCTCCTCATAAGCTTTATCGAACCGGTTAAATACCGCAAACATGATTAAAATACCAAATGGTAGCGTCCATGTTAATTGAGCACCCAATCCTGAAGTGGACCAGTGCACTTCCCATCCCAGCTGAGAAAATATTAAGCCAACACCTAAAGACACCAGAATGGATGGAATGACCAAGCTTGCAATTATGAGATAAAAAAGCGGGGTTGATCCAAAGAATTTTTGCCGGTAAGCCATCCCTGCACAAACAGAAAGGACAACAGTAATAACCATTACTGTCAAACCTAGAATTATACTCCGTTGGAAAGACCCCCAAATATCACCTACCATTTGAGTTCTAAATAAATCCTGAAACCAGTAAAGAGATGTTCCTTGCATCGGAAATGTTAATCCACCGGAAGGGCCCTGAAAGCTTAGTATCCCTATTGTGATAACTGGGCCGTAAAGAAATATTAAAAAAGCTATAAATATTGCTGTTAATAAATAAAACCCAGAAGATCGCTTTTCACCCAAATTCATAACTCCTTACGAATATCTACAAACCGCAACATGATAGAAATCATTATCACCACAGTAGCCAACAAAACAACAGCAGTTGCACAAGCAGAGGGGTACTGCAAAAGACTTATATCATTTGAAATAAGACGCCCCATATTTGCTATCTGAGAACCAGACATAAACCGAACAGTAATAAAATCACCCATTACCAGTGCGACAACGAAAATAGATCCAATCATCAGGCCTGGCTTACAAAGTGGTATAATAACATTTACTAAAATTTGAGTGCTAGAAGCGCCAGCATCTCTTGCGGCTTCTATGAGGGACTTGTCAATTCTCATCATAGTATTAAAAATAGGAACAACCATGAATAACGTATACAAATGAACGAAAGCTAAACAGACCGCAAACTCTGAATACAAAAGCCACTCAACTGGTTCGTCTACTATCCCCATCCCAATCAACGATTGATTCGCCAATCCATTTCGCCCCAGAAACGGGATCCAACTTATCATCCTAATAATGTTCGAAGTCCAAAAAGGGATCGTGCAAAGAAGAAAACAAATGATCTGCCATGTTAATGAATTTACAAAAAACGCCAAATAATATGCAACAGTAAAGCCTATAATCAATGTAATTAGCCAAACCAAGAACGCAAAATATAAGGTTCTAAAAAATACCCGATAAGTAACTTCAGATGTGAAAAGGAATTCATAATTATCAAAAAGGAAAGCTGGATAGATTGAAAATTCACTTGCCCCCCAAAAACTAACTGCTGTGATTAAAATTATAGGCAAAATTATAAAGGCAGATAAAACCGCTATTACCGGGCTAGCTAGTAACAGGCTTGAAATATTTCTTTGCAATGATGCCACAATAAATATCCACACTCAGCTTATACTCATTTTTAAATAGTCACATATAATCTGACTATTTAAAAATGAGCCGACGCAAAAAATGCGTCGGCCAATAATTGCATTATGAAGCGATAAATTCGTTCCACTTTCTGACCATATACTGGTTTTCTTCCATAACAGCATTCCAACAAGCAACACTACCCATTCGATCGTAGAAAGAACCACCATCACGAACGGCGCCGGCACTTTCCATTGTCACTCCTTGTGGGTTTACGATATCACCTTGGGCTGCTTTACCTTCAAACCAGTAGCCCCATTCATCTGCAGACATGTATTCCTTTGAAGTTTCAACTGCTGCTGAATAATAGCCTTGGCGCATTAGGAAGCCACCAACCCAGCCAGATAAGTACCAATTGATATATTCATATGCTGCATCCAATTCTTTACCACTAAGATGAGCGGCTATACCCAGTCCACCACCCCAGCTTCGATAACCTTCTTTTAGAGGTTGGTAAACACAAGGGATACCTTTTGAGCGTACAGCTGTAATAGCCGGCGACCACATTGATTGAATCACAACCTCACCAGACGCCATTAGGTTTACAGACTCATCAAAGGTTTTCCAAAAAGCTCTGAACTGGCCAGCCTTCTTAGCTTCAGTGAAGATACCGATTGTCTTATCGATTTCTTCTCGAGTCATATTACCCTTGTCGCCATATTGGATTTCTCCCATGGCTTCGCAGACCATTGCCATATCCATAATACCGATAGACGAAATGTCTAGTATTGAAGCCTTACCTTTAAACTCAGGGTTAAGCAGTTCTGCCCATGTGCTAATAGGTCTGTTGATTAGATCAGGTCGAATTCCTAAAGTATCCGCATTATAAATAGTCGGAATCATTGTCATCCAGCCGGTTTCTTCAGAAGAAAAGTCTCTTCCCTTAGCTCCATCCACGAAGCTCACTGAGTGGGGAGCTGTTCCTTGAGCTATTGTACTGGTGGGAGTAAGTTTCCCGTTTCGAAAAATACCAACAATTTTATCATAATTTTTGATTTTGCTAGTATCCATCGCCTGCATGTTGCCAATAGGCCATACCTTTTTACACATCCAGTATTCAATATCTGCAATATCGAACGACTTTGGCTGCGTTGCTACTTTTTGCGCAACAGAATCACTGTCTAGAGCAGTCATTTCCATTGTAATACCAAGATCTTCTTTAGCTTTTTTCGCAATCTCGTTAAAAGCAGACACGCCTGTGCCTGATTGCCTTAAAACTATGTTGCTTTGTGCCCAAATCATCGGTGCGCCGAGTGTGCCCGCCGCCGCCGCCGTTGTTGCGGCAACACCAGTTTTTAAAAGTGATCTACGGGATAATTTATTTTTAGTGTTTGCTTTCATTTTGAACTCCAACTAAATTTTGACATCATTTTTTATCTTAGGGTTTTCGCAGCGATGTCATTCCATTTTGCAAAAACCGTTTCTCCAATAACAAAAGGATTATTGAAAAAAATTGTTTCAGGCATTTTAGCTAAATACTCTTCGCCTGTTTTATCTTCTACTGAGACGGTCACGTTATCTCCAAAGTACTCAATTGCATTTACTTTGCATTCAAAATTACCCGCTGATCGCTCAAGGGAAAAAAGATCGGACCTAACTGAAATAAGATTTTGGTTCCAACTGATAACATTATGACCTCCAAGGAATTTTGCGACAAACTCTGTTTCCGGGTTGTTATAAATATCCCTTGGCGATCCAATCTGTTGGATCTTAGCATCATTCATCACAACAATCTGGTCGGACAAAGCCATAGCTTCATCTTGGCTGTGGGTAACATGCAAAAACGTAATACCAAGCTCAGACTGGAGGCGCTTCAATTCTGCGCGCATTTTCACTCGAAGAAATGGATCAAGGGCTGACAAGGGTTCATCAAGCAATAAAATTTGTGGATCTGTGATTAAAGCTCTTGCCAAAGCGGCACGTTGCTGTTGGCCGCCAGATAATTGACTTGGCAGACGCTCCGCATACTGCGTCAAGCCCACAGTTTTTAACATTTTGTTAACTGTGTCTTTTTGTTCGGAAGCAGAAACTCCTTTAATTTTAAGACTAAAAGCAACATTTTTTTCCACGGTCATGTGAGGAAATAAGGCATAATTCTGAAACATCATTGCCGTGCCACGCTGAGCTGGAGGAAGCCTTGATATTTCGCGACCATCCAATAGAACCGAGCCGGATGAAACTTCTTCATGCCCAGCCACCATTCTCAAAGTCGAGGTTTTCCCACAGCCAGACGGTCCCAATAAACAAACATACCCCTTGTCATTAAATTTTATGCTAATGTTGTCTACTGCAACAGCGCTTCCATAAAACTTGGAAACACCAACCAATTCTAATTGCGACATATTTTTTCTCTTAATTTAAACTGAATGCTGTCAGCGACTCGACTAAATGTCTTCTTATTAGGTTACAAATCGTACAAAAAATCAAACAATATGATTATAAAAAGAGCACAAGTCTGAACTATTGCACATTATTTTATCTAAATTACTTGATTGTGATTTATGATTTTTAACCAGTTTAGGATGCTCAAAATTTAGAATTGTTTCTTAGGCCAACCTTATCAAGATTTTATATCCGTTCAAAATACCAGATTATATTCTTCCCTCGCTATTCTATCCGTAATTATTTCATTATCCAAATCTGACCTAATCATTTCTGGATCTCTTTCCAATTTAGACCCGTATCCACCCCCATTCGGACCCAAAACCTCTATCTTAGTTCCACTAAGAATAGGCTTGTAAGGGATCTTTGAAGGCAGGCTCGACTTGCTATTTGAGTTTTCAATTAGATTTATTTCTGCCGTAGAACCATCATTACCACCATCAAATCCCCAAGGTTCATACTTGTGCCCATCTCCCTCAATGGAAATTGCACCATCATCTAGAAACTCAAAAAGTCTTATTGTACCTAATCCGCCACGCCACTTGCCATGTCCAGCATCAGCCTCTCTTAACTCATATTTTAAAACTCGTAATGGCAAATGGCTCTCAATGTCCTCAATTGGATTATTTCTGGTATTTGCGTATAATGTATCTACTGCATCCATACCATCTTGGCCGTATCGCCCACCATAAGATCCCTCCATTATTTCCATGTGAACCCATTGAGCTTCAGCACGGCCACCTGAAAAGGCAACAACTCTTAGATTCCCAATACCTGCGCTTACCTGTTCTGGAACAGCTTGTGACATAGCCTTCATTACCGTATCAGCCACAGCATTACCCGGGCAAAATCGTGCTATTACCGGCGCCGGGAAAATTGGGTTTGCAAGGCTGCCAAGCGGTGCCGTGATTTCAATAGGTCTAGTAAGACCACTATTTTGAGGTATTGCACCAAACTCATTACTATCAAGTAGTATAGAACGTAGGGTTAACCATATCGCACAATCTACTGTACCAACAAAAGGCATATTTATCGGTTTATTATCAATCTGTTTGGAAGTGCCCGACAAATCAACTTTTAAGTTTGATCCTTTAATATTGATTGATGCTGCTATTTTAATATCTTTTAAATTTTTATCCTCACTATCAAGAAACCCATCTATGATTGTTTCTGCGTAATAAGTGCCATCGGGAACCTTTTCGATAGATTTCCGCATCAGCTTCTCTGAATAGTCTAAAAGGTTCTCATAAGCTGCTGTTATGATTTCAAGGCTATATTTGTGGATTAAATCAATAAACCTCTCAGCACCAATTCTTGCTGCTGCAACTTGTGCCTCCATGTCTCCAACTACAAGGTCAGGCATCCTGATATTTGATCTTAAAATTTGCCACACTGGCTCTATTTTTTGATTATTTTCATAGACTCGTACTGCTTTGAACTGGAGACCTTCCGCATATGCATCGACAGCATCGACAATTCCACAACTCCCAGGAGTGAGAGCCCCAACATCGAGATGATGCGCCGTGGTTACCGAAAAACCAACAAGATCATTATTGGTAAAAACAGGAACTAAAAACCCAACATCTGGACCATGTGAGGCGCCATTGTAAGGATCATTGTGCATGAAAATATCGCCTGGCTTTACTTCATCACCACGCTTTTTCAATTCCTCAAGCACACCCATTACATATCCTGGAATTGGACCTGATTGGAGGGGAGTGCTCATCGTACACTCACAGAGTTGACGCCCGGTTTGATCAGTTAATGCAGTTCCAAAATCTTCACTTTCTCTGATGATGCTTGAGTAGCTCATTCGCATTAGTTTCTGACCCATTTCCAACGCAATATCTTCAAGCGCGCCGTGGATGACTGATGCTAAAAACGGGTCTATATTTTTGTTACTCATAATTATTATCCAATTTTCTTAATCGAAGAGATAAGTCATCATCAACGGACATTGTCCAACCAGGTGGTACAACTGTTGTACTATCTTGTTGATAAACAACATTTGGCCCCATTTTTTGAATGCCACCTGCCAAATTATTTCTCCGTATTATTTCAGTATCAAAGCGTTGAGGTTTACCCTCAACACTAAATTCAACTTCCTTCATAGTTAAATCTGATCTGCCAGAATATTCATCAAAGCTACTTTCAAAAGAAAGTTCTTCGTATGGGTTTTCTTTTTTGATATGCGCTTTCAACTTAACGGATACCATTTCAATATCGGCAGATGTGAAATTATGGCCATATTCTTGTTTATGCTGTTTATGAAAAGCATCCCAAACCTCCTCCAAATGCTCAGGCTTAAGCATATCAGAATTCAAGGGAACCTTTAGTTCATAACCTTGGCCCACGTACCTTAAGTCAGTAAAGGCTTCAAAACTTATAAGTTTTGTGTCTGCCTTATCCCTTTCAAAAATTGAAATCAGATCATCTTTCATCTCGGTTAACGTTTCATTCAGAAATGATAAATTGAATTGCGTCTTTGTCATAAGCAAAGTTCTAACGGAGTGATATTCAATCCTAGAAATTAACAAGCCAAAAGCACACATTATTCCAGGGTTTTGCGGTATGATAACTTCCTTTATTCCTAAAATTTCAGCAACCCCAACCGCTTGTAAGGGCCCTCCTCCACCAAAAGCGCAAAGACTAAAATCTCTGGGATCAATACCTTTTTGTATCGTTCTAGATCTTATAGCTGATGCCATATTATTATTTAGAACTGAAATTGTTCCAAGAGCTGTTTGATTGATAGTACTTCCAAGGGTTGATGACACTTTTTCAAGGCTCTTTTCTGCCATTTGAGTGTCCAAGGTCATTCTGCCATCAAGAATCCTGTCGCCTAATAACCGACCAAGCACAAGATTAGCATCTGTTACTGTCGGTTTTGATCCACCTAAATTATAGCAAGCTGGACCCGGAGAGGCTCCAGCACTTTCAGGGCCGACTTTGAAACCGCCACCAGCGTCAACTTTAGCGATCGACCCTCCTCCGGCTCCTATCGTATGAATATCAATCATTGGCAGTTGGACCGGATAGCCTGCTATACTAGCGTTTCGGGAGCTCACTTCATTTAGTTGCCCATTATTTATAATAGAGATATCAGCACTAGTTCCACCAATGTCTAAGGTAATTAGGTTTTTCATTCCTTTCTTAGATGCTAACCACAAGCCAGCATTTGCCCCTGCAACTAAACCTGAGAGCAAAGTCAGTTCTGGGTGTTCCATTATCATTTCCGGAGTGGCCAGTCCGCCGCTTGACGTCATAATCCTAAGCTCAGATTCTGGGCAAATTTTCCTTAAATTATAAGATAGATTATCAATATAATTAGTTACCTTGGGGCCTATGAAAGCCGCCACAGCACCAGTAGTAAATCTTTCAAATTCACGAAATTGTGGAGATACACTTGATGAGGTTGTGACAAATGCACTTGGCATTTGCTCTTTTACTATTTTTAAAACGTGATTTTCATGTGTGTTATTTCTAAAAGAAAACAAAAATGCTATAAGAATAGAATTAACATTATTATTTTTGAAGAACTCTAGGTGATCTAAAATACTAGTTTCATTTAAAGGTATGATTTCATTACCAGAGCTGTCAAGACGGCAGTCTATTGTCTTGCGAAATTTACGCTCTATCAAGGCTCTATTTTGCCACGGGATTTCCTGTCCAATTGAATAATGTTGTGGCCTTTGATGTCTACCAATATGCAAAATATCTCTGAAACCAGAGTTGGTTATTAAACCAACTTTTGCGCCTTTGCCTTCAAGTATTGAGTTTGTTCCAACAGTCGTTCCATGAAAAATGGTCGACACTTCCGTTGGTTTTATTGAATATTTTGTTAAGAGAGCCTCAAGACCAGTACACACTGCTTGAGAAGGGTCGTCAGGCGTAGACGCTATCTTATAAACAAATGTTTGTTGATTAGAATGATCGAAACAGAAAAAGTCAGTAAACGTTCCGCCAACATCAATACCAATTGAATACAACTTATTCTTCCTTTTGCTTAAAGTGTCGTGTTAACATACTGTGGAGCAGAGCTTGACTATGAGTCAATAGACAGAAGGGGTCGCTCGGATGCAGGGGATTCAAATAAATAAAATTGATGATAATTTCTACCGAAGTTTGGAAAGCAATTTACCCAAACCTGATTTGGCCGATAATAAAATTTTAGTTGAGGTACACTACGGGGGGTTGAATTACGCTGATCTGATGATGTGTAACGGATCTTACCCTCACCCCAAAGGCTATCCACTTCAAGCAGGAATAGAATTTTCAGGGATTGTTCTAGAATGTGGTTCCAATGTTAACAAGTTTTCCGTTGGTGATAGAGTGGCGGGTTTCTCCGAGAATGCGGGCGCATTTTCAGAACTTTTGAGTGTCCCAGAGCACAGTGTTACAAAATTGATTGACGAAGTGACCCTTCAAGAGGGTGCAGCATATTACGTACAAACAACAACAGCATTTCATTTACTGACAACGATTGGTGCGGTGAAGGATGGTGATATCGTCCTTATTCATGCCATAGGTGGCGGTGTTGGATTGAACTTAACGCAACTTGCAAAATACTACGGAGCGACCGTTTTAGGCACAGTAGGAACAAGTGGGAAAGAAAAAAAGCCATTAGAGTGTGGAGCTGATCTTGTTTTGGATAGAACCCAACAAGACTTTACGAAAGAAATTCAGCAAAAATTTGGCAAATCTCCTGTAAGACTATTAATAGATTCTACAGGCGCAGATATTTTGAACAATAGTTTTGATTTAATGCAAAACTTGGGTCATGTCGTAAGTTATGGAGAAGCAAGTGGAAAGCCTTATGATAACTTATGGTCTCAATTAGTTCTTAAGTCTTTAACTTTCTCTAGACTACACATTGGCCATATTAATCATCAATCAGAAGAGTGGTTACAATCTCAAATCAAAATTCAAGAAATGATTAAAAATAGAGAATTAGAAATTTTTATAGAGCATATTTTTTCGCTTGATGACTTTAATATGGCATACCGAGCACTCGACAGCCGTAAGGTCTCTGGAAAAATTTTAATCAAAATAAAATGAACTGCCATTATTTTAAAAATCAGAGTGGCACAAAAGAGATATATTTTAATAATCTTCAAGAGCCATTCCATAAAGCTCAAGCACATATCAAAGCAACTTTACCTGATTCAGGTTTTACTTGTGCTTATGAAACTATTTCCAATTGGCCAGGCTACAAACCGACATCGTTAATAAGCCTTGCTAATCTAGCGGATGCGCTCGGTGTAAGATCTGTATTCTACAAAAATGAAGCAGAAAGATTTGGCCTTAAAAGCTTCAAAGCTTTAGGTGGAGCTTATGCGGTTTACAAATGCTTAGAAATACTTATCGGGCAAAGTCCTTTGAGAATTCACAGAAGTCCAAATATTGAAAAAATTATCAGCAAAATAACTGTTACGTCAGCCACAGATGGGAACCACGGAAAATCTGTGGCTTGGGGCGCACAAATGTTTGGGTGCAAATGCGTAATTTTTATTCATGAAAAAGTAAGTAAAAATAGAGAATATGCTTTGAAAGAATTTGGAGCGCGAGTCATAAGAGCTGGAAAAAATTATGATGAAAGTGTAAAAATTGCGACGGAAAAAGCGCAGAAAAATCATTGGCATGTAATTTCTGATACCTCATATGAAGGATACACAGATATACCTCGGCATGTAATGAATGGTTACGAAATAATGGCCTACGAAGCAGTTGTAGAACAAAATATTACACCAACTCATGTTTTTTTACAGACTGGTGTAGGAAGTTTAGCAGCTGGAGTAACCGCTAATCTTTTTCGCAATCTCGATTATGCGCCAAGAATAATTTTGGTGGATCCAGAAAATGCTGATTGCTGGGTGCAATCGATCAGGAGTAAAAAACCATTAGTATGTGAAGGCGATCTTGACACCTATATGGCTGGCTTAGCATGTGGAACGGTCTCAATTATAGCTTGGGAAATTTTAAGTAAAACTATAGAAGCTGCTATGAGTGTATCAGATTTAGATGCCGCCAGAGCCATGCGGTGTTTGAAATATTGTAAAAATTCGCAGCATTCAATAGAGGCAGGCGAGTCTTCAACAGCAGGATTGGCCGGTTTAACTTTATCGTTAAATACGCCAGCTCTAAAACAAAAATTGAAAATCGATGACAGCTCACAAATCCTACTTATTGGAAGCGAGGGTGTAACAGATCCAGATATCTACAAGAAAATTATTACTGGTGAAGTGCTTTCAGAAGCATGAATAAACGATCAAAATATATAGCCGCAGCCGCTCAGCTAGGCCCAATCGACCCTAACGATAGTAAAGAAACTGTGGTCGCTAGAATGTGCAATCTTCTCACTGAAGCAAAAGCACAGGGAGCTGCTCTAGTAGTTTACCCAGAGCTATGCTTTACTACGTTTTTTCCACGTTATTTTATAACTGACCAATCCAAGTTGGATACGTTTTACGAAAGCGAAGTCCCAGTTTTTCTAATTTCCGATATGTTGGAATTTGTTAAAAACGAAGATATGATAATCTCATTTGGATATGCCGAAAAAGATAATAATACTCCCTTTAATACTTCCGTTTACATCGACCCTTTTGGGAAAGTATTAGGGAAATATCGAAAGATACATTTACCAGGTCACTATGAATATGAGCCGGAACGTCCCTTTCAGCACCTGGAAAAAAGATATTTTAAGAAGGGTAACTTAGGGTTTCCGACATTTCAAACCACTCTAGGTAGGCTTGGAATGTGTATATGCAATGATCGCCGTTGGCCAGAAACCTACAGAGTATTAGCGCTGCAGGGTTGTGAGGTGGTTACCCTGGGGTATAATACACCCAAACATTATCCATTAGCTCCCGATCATGATCATCTTCAAGAATTTCATAATCACCTTTGCATGCAAGCAGCGGCGTACGCAAACGGTTTGTGGGTCATAGCTTCAGCGAAAGCAGGTGTAGAAGATAACTGTGAATTAATTGGAGGTAGCTGTATTATATCTCCTACCGGCGAAATTGTTGCAGAAGCTATAACTAAAAAGGATGAACTTGTGGTTGCCCAAATCGATCTTAATGAAGGTAGTTTAATTAGAGAAAATATTTTTAATTTTAATTTGCATCGCCATCCAGAGGAGTACCAACTTTTATCAACAACAAAAGTCCATAAATAGAATTGAAAGTTTGTGAAGCTAATTGCGAGGTCCCAATGAAAATACTTGTTATAAATCCAAATACAACACTAGAAATGACCAATAGTATAGGAGAGATGGCTGAAAAGTACTCCAACCCTGGAACAGAGGTTACGGCAATAAGCCCTGAATGGGGACCACGTTCTATAGAAGGGCATTTCGAAGAATATTTATCAGCGATGGCAACAGTAGAAACAGTCGCAAAATTTACAGAAGATTTTGATGCATTTGTTATCGCCTGTTATGGAGATCCAGGTGTTTCAGCATGTAGAGAAATTACTGACAAACCTGTAATTGGAATTGGTGAGGCATCTATGCATATGGCATGTTTTGTGAGTCATAAATTTTCGATAGTTACCGTAATTCCTAGGATAAAGCCACTTTTAGAAGATTTAGTAAAACAACTTGGGCTGACTTCAAAATGCGCATCAATAAGAGCAACTAATCTTTCGGTTCTAGAAATTGAGCAAGATCCCGAAAGAGCAGTTAATGAGATGATAAATGAGGCAAAACTTGCCATAAAAAATGATGGTGCAGAGGCAATTTGCCTCGGGTGTGCGGGAATGGGGCCACTGGATTTAAGGGTACAAGATGCTGTCGGAATTCCAGTCTTTGATGGAACCGTTTCCGCGTTAAAAGTAGCAGAAGGCTTGGTAACCTATGGTAAAAAGACTTCAAAAATTGGAGCTTACTCCTGGCCAGAAAAAAAAGAGCTAGTAGGCTGCTCCCGTATTCTGAAATCAATTTCAGAATAATGTTAGAGAAAATTATTAAAAAAAATATTTGATCCAATAATTAAAATTTATGGGTTTTATGGATAGTATTAGGTTTCAAAGCCGATAACCTCCTTTAAGCAGTCACATTATAAAAGGACCATAAATTAGGAAGGAGATTGAAAAATAGATTTTAAACATTTTGGTTATATAAAGAATATAATTAGTCAGTGAATTTGGGTCTAAAAGACAGTAAGTAGACAAAAGTATAGTAGCCACAACGCAAGATAATCCAGCCAACAAAAAGGCAGGATTTACACGTTTTTTTGTAGAACGATTTACTAAAAGAAAGGATTTTAAAATGACTAAATTACGAGTGACTGCAGGTGAATTTAAGTTTAGTGCAAAACTTGAAAAAGAACTTGCCCCAAATACCTGTGCGGCCTTTGAAAGACTCATGCCGTTTATTGGCAAACTAGTTCACGTCCGTTGGTCTGGCGAGGGTATTTGGATACCATTAGGCGATATGGATTTCGGTGTGGGCTATGAGAACCATACGAGTCATCCCGCCCCTGGGCAGATTATTTTGTATCCAGGAGGAATAAGTGAAACAGAAATCCTGTTTGCATACGGTGGAGTTGATTTTTCTTCAAAAATGGGACAACTAGCTGGGAACCATTTTATAACACTCACAGACGGTTTGGATAATTTGATGGATCTAGGTAATACAGTTCTGTGGAAGGGTGCCCAGGACGTTCGCTTTGATTACCAGGATTAAAAGTTTCAATATGTAACAACTTTTGTATTGGTATTTGAAATTCATTATTAGATGCTTATTCGTGTAAAAAAAATGAAGAATACATTTTTATTATGATTATAAATTCAAAAAGATTTCTTTCTAATCTGCACGAACTCAGAACCATAGGTGCTTCTGGCATTGGAAAGGGAGTAGTAAGACCAGCATACTCAAAGGCCGATTTGGCGGCTAGAAAATGGCTGTCAAAGAAGTTTTCCGAGGCGGGTCTAAAACCTCACTATGATCCCATAGGCAACCTTTTTGGGCTGGCTGAAGAAAGCTCAGTTTTAATTGGATCACATTCAGACACACAACCGCAAGGAGGATGGCTGGATGGCGCGCTTGGGGTTATAAGTGGTTTGGAATTAGCGCGGATGTCACGCGAAAATAATGGACCAGCAATTTCTGTCGTCAGTTTTCAAGATGAAGAAGGCCGTTTTGGTGTGACCACCGGAAGTTCTATATGGGCCGGGATCCTATCACTAGAGGAAGCTGACAAATTAATTGATAAAGAAGGTATGAGCTTTTCTAGTGCAAGAGAAAAGATTACCAAAGTAGCTCAGGATTTTGTTAATCCCAAACGCTTCACTGGGTTTTTGGAATGTCATATTGAGCAAGGACCTTGGTTGTACGAGACAAGCCATACGGTAGGTATAGTAACAGATATTGTGGGTATTCGAGATATGCGTATCACCTACAAGGGACAACAGAACCATGCCGGCACTACCCCGATGCATCGACGTGTTGATGCATACCAATCAATGTTAAGCTTCAGCCAACTAGTCAATGAACGCTTTAGAAATGTTGTTACTCCTTCAACCGTATGGACAACTGGCCATGTAAAAGTAGAGCCAGATGCTCATTCAATAGTACCTGGGAAATGTACTTTTTCTATGCAATGGCGAGATGGTGACAATCAGCGCTTAGATAAAATGGAGAAATATAAAAGAAGTACAGCAAATGAAGTAGCAAAGAGAGACGGCTCCTCAGTTGAGTTTAGTAAAATGCATGGACTGAAGCCAGTAAAAATGGATACATCTTTACAAAACAAGCTTCGTAGTGCTGCAGAAAATATATGCCCAATGCGCTGGAAAAATATTCAATCTGGAGCGTTACATGATGCAGCTAATATCGCAAAAATAATGCCAGCAGGAATGCTATTTGTACCATCGATACATGGTATCAGTCACGATTTTTCAGAAGATACAAATGAGCAAGATCTAATAGATGGATTAACCGTTTTAGCTGAAGCTATTTTAAATTAATGTGGTTCCAAAAAACAGGGAAAACCCACCCTCGGCAAATGACCGCCTGAGG
>TARA_B100001057_G_scaffold106405_1_pt1 | contig 14929 bp, 18 predicted proteins | sample TARA_B100001057 | Tara Oceans TARA_B100001057 (sample SAMEA2621839) | marine metagenome | biome: marine biome (ENVO:00000447); feature: surface water layer (ENVO:00002042); material: "saline water (ENVO:00002010), including plankton (ENVO:xxxxxxxx)" | depth 5 m
ACTGAATTACCAGATACAATAAAAGATGTATTTTCTATTAAACCAATCAAAACATTCAAGTCGAGAGACTATGTTTTAGTCTATAAATCTGAATCTGAAATTAAAAATATAAGCTTAAAACAAAACTTATTAAATAAGATAGATATAGGAACAGGAGGAATTATAGTTACTTCGAGAGGATATAAATCTGATTTTGTTTCAAGATATTTCACCCCTAATTCATCTATTATTGAAGACCCAGTAACAGGTTCAGCACATTGTTCATTAATCCCATATTGGAGTGAGGTACTAAATAAGAAGAAAATGATTGCTATTCAATTATCAAAGAGAAGAGGTGAATTAATATGTGAGGATAAAAATGAAAGAGTATTAATTGGGGGAAAAGCAAAAATCTACCTTAAAGGTAGAATATGGATATAATCTTTTTATATATTTAAAAAAATAAAGATGAAATATATTATATTTTTTTTAGCACTTTTGATCAACTTCAATTTATTATCCCAGAGGACTTATCAAAATATTTCAAAAATTGAGGGGATTAAAAGTTTAACTGAATTTAAAGAATTTTTATCTATTCCTAATGATGGAAAAAATAAACAAGAAATTTATAGAAATATTGATTGGGCTAAATCTAGATTATCTAAATTAGGTTTTGATAATAAATTATTAGAAACCTCTTTCCTTCCTCTTCTTGTTTCAGAAAAGATAGTTAATCCAGAACTGCCAACCATTGGATTTTATATGCATTTAGATGGACAATCAGTAGATCTTTCAAAATGGGATCAAGAGAGTCCGTGGATACCAGTTTTAAAAAAGAAAATTGATGGTAACTGGAAAGAAGTAGAATGGAGTTTAATTCCGTCTGAATTAGATAATGAACTAAGAATTTTTGCTCGTTCATCCTCTGACGATAAAGGACCTTTTTTAATGTTTCTAACAGCTCTTAGGATATTAGATAAGATCAATCAAAAGCCAAAGTTTAATTTGAAGGTTATACTTGATTTCGAGGAAGAAACAAGTTCTCCAGGACTTCCCGAGGCAGTTGATAAATATCAACAAGAATTGATGGCTGATATGCTACTTATTTTAGATGGACCAGGCCATTTTTCTGGGAAACCTACATTAGTTTTTGGAAATAGAGGCATATCATCAGTAACATTAACAACATTTGGTCCAATCACTCCACAACATAGTGGACATTATGGAAATTATATTCCAAATCCAGCATTAAGATTGACAAAAGTTCTTTCGTCAATGAAGAGTGATGATGGAAAAGTTTTAATCCCTGGATTCTATGATGGTATTTTCTTGGATAATAAGACTAAAAAAATACTGAATAGAATTCCATCTGAAGATCAAGCGATAAAATATAGAACCAAAATTAGCTCTGTAGATAAAGTTGGGGAGAATTATCAAGAATCAATTCAGTACCCCTCATTAAATATAAGAGGATTAAAAAGTGGATGGGTAGGAGACCAAACTAGGACTATTATACCTTCTCAGGCCATTGCTGAAATTGATATTAGACTTGTTCTTGAGAGTGATCCAAAAAAATTAATAAACTCTGTAAAAGAACATATTAAACTTCAAGGATATACTGTTTTGGATCATCCACCAAGTGATGAGCAAAGACTTAAATATGAAAAAATAATTCAAATGAATTATAAAATATCTTATCCAGCTTTTAGAACTCCGGTAGACTCCAAAGAGGGAAAATGGTTAGAAAAAATTTTGAAAAAAACTTACAATGAAATCCCTGTTTTGATAAGAACACAAGGAGGGTCTGTTCCTATATCACCTTTTGTTAATAAATTAGGGATACCAGCTGTGGGAGTCCCAACAGTAAATCTTGATAATAATCAACACAGTCCAAATGAAAATTTAAGATTAGGAAATTATTTTAAAGGGATTGAGACTTTTATTAGTATATTAATTGAACCATACAAATAACAAATACAATTTTAACATGACTTTAAAAAAAATATTTCTAACTTTTAATTTAGTTTTCACATCTACATTACTGGCACAAAGCATTTCACTATTTAATGGAGAAAATCTTGAAGGGTGGAATACTCACGGAACCGAAAAATGGTACGTTGAGGAAGGAAACCTTATTTGTGAGAGTGGGCCGGATAAAGAATATGGATATCTATCAACAGAAAAATTTTATAAAGATTTTGAATTAAGTATTGATTTTAAACAAGAAGCCGATGGTAACAGCGGAATTTTTATAAGATCTACCTTTGATGGAACAAAAGTTTCTGGATGGCAAGTAGAAGTTGCTCCCCCAGGAAATGACTCAGGTGGTATTTATGAGTCCTATGGCAGAGGTTGGTTAATAAAACCTGATAAAGAAAAAGATAGAACACTTAAAATGGGGCAATGGAATACAATGAAAATTAGAGTGGTTGGGAGCAATGTTACTAGCTGGTTAAATGGAACTCAAATGGTTGCTTTGAATGATGAAAAGATTGGTAAAGGTGAGGGGACAATAGCTCTGCAGATACATGATGGAGGGGGTATAAGGGTTAGATGGAAAAATATTTTATTAAAAGAGCTCTAAGCAATATTAAAATTATGTTTAAAAAACTATTTATAATCTCATTTTTTATATTTTTCGCGACATGCACTAAAAAAGTTGAGCAACCAACTAAAGATTTACCAAATAAAATTTATGAGATGAGAATATATTATACTCATGATGGAAAATTCAATGATATTATTTCTCGATTCGAAAATCATACAATTAAATTATTTGAAAAACACGGATTTAACAATCTAGGATATTGGACTACATTAAAAAGAGATAGTGTTTCGTATGCTGATAATTTTACATTTCAAAACCAGGGAAAACCAGCTTTAGTTTATATAGTTTCATTTAAAGACATGGAATTTAGAGATGAGGCTTGGTCAAATTTTATTAATGATCCAGAATGGAAAAAGGTTTATAATGAAAGTATAATTAATGGACCTATTGTAAAAAAAATAGAACAAGTTTTTTTGAATCCAACAGTTTTTTCAAATCTTAAATAGAAAAGATTTAGTTTCTTGATTGATTATAAAGCAAGGAATCCAATAATTTTCTATTCATGTAATTCCCATTTTTTATGACTACTTCGATTTTTCTAGTATTTGATATTTTTTCAAGAGGATTTTTAGATAATATCAGTAAATCCGCTATATATCCCTCACTAATTAATCCTAATTCATTTTGTAAATTAAAATATAAAGCTGGATTATAAGTTGCAGATTCTATTGCTTCCATTGTACTTAGACCACTTCCAACCAGAACCTCTAGTTCAGTATGAAGGCTGTAACCTGGAGTTTGAAAAAATATTGGTGTATCTGTTCCTGCCATAAATTTTATACCTTTTTTGTTCATTATATTAGTCATTGATTTTTGCCATTCAGAAAAAACTTTGCTGTCATCATTGACGGGACTCTCTCTTTTTAAAATTTGATCATTCCATTTTTCCTTTATTTTTAATGGTAGATATTCAAACGAGTTTTTCCACTTATCATCATTATACTCCTGATATGCCAAACCTTTGTACATAGATATAGTTGGAATTTGCCATGTGTCATTTTCTAGGAGTACATTTAAAACTTTATTTAGCTCAATAGAATCAATATTTTTTATTGAACTTATTCTTTGGGAATTATGAATACGAGTTCTAAGAGCGCTTCCTAAAATTTGATTTTTATTTTTCAAAATATTTCTTCTTTTATAAAGTAATTCTTGGGTTTTATTTGTTGAAGACATTTCAATATTTCTAAAATGTTCTATGCTATTTAAACCCAGGTTGGATGCTGAAATAACATCCATACTGAGGGGGATATGCCCGGAGACTCTTAAATTATTTTTTTTGGCAATTTTTATGACTACTTCGAACTGCTCGGGAGTCAACATTTCATATGCTTTTAAGAAATCAACATCATTTTTAATTAAATCTAATACCATTTCCTCAGTTTCCTTTACTGAAGCAGTCCTAACCGATAATGGAGGAAAATAAACACTGTTACCATTATAAACATTGAATTTACCATCTATTAGTGGACCAGCAATTTTAACTCTAGGATAATAATTTGGGTTACTTTGAGATCTCTTTTTCCATTTTTTAACAAAACTTAACTCCCCACCCGTATCTCTAACACTGGTTATTCCATGACCAATGAATAAATTAAACATTGAATTAGCAAGCTCTTCTTCAAATGCAAAATGAATATGTGAATCCCATAATCCAGGTATCATATAAAGTCCTTTACCATCATAAATTTTATTCTTTTTGGAAAGAATTAATTGACTACTCTTCTCAACTTTTACAATTTTATTTTCTGAAATAACTATTGTCATATTCTCTTTTAGCCCATCTCTTGCATCTATTAAATTTATATTTTCTATGCAATAGGCATTTTTAAAATATTCATTGGATGTATTGCATGAGATCAATAGAAAGAATGAAATAATTAATTTTCTCATAAATTTAATTTTCACTTTTTAAATATATGTTTTTATTTTTTCAAAAAACAAATAAGTCATTTTACCTTTCAATCACTTTTTTTTATATTTATTAAATGAGCAGTAAAGAATATTACAATACAAGAAAGCAAGAGTTTATAAAAGATCTAATTGAGCTAATAAACAAACATATTAATTTAGAATATGATGCTATAGAGAGTTCCATGAAAGAGTATAACGAGGCCAGCAAAGATTATGCTTCAAATGAATGGATAAAGGTTTACAAAGAGGTTATAAAAGACGCTTTAAATGAAGGAACAGACTTTGTCAATAAAACATTATAATTAAAAATATATCTTATTCACCCATGCGTTCGCCATTAATTGAGACCCCGCAATTGATGGGTGAACACCATCTGGTGCCCAGTATGAAACAGGGGCGTATTCTAAAGCTTTATTAAAAACTTCTTGAAAAGGAACCCAAACTGTTTGAAATTCATCTGATAAATTTTTTACAATCTTCTGATATTCTTTGAACTCCTCGGGCCAGCCTTTATCAATACTTGTTCCCAGTAGAATAAATGGTTCACAAATTATAATCTTTGTATTGGGAAGGTAGTTTTTTGTTTTTTTGAGTAAATTTCTATAACCGTTTTCAAAAACCTTTGGTGTTCCATCGTAAGCGAGGTCTTTAACATGCCAAAAATCATTTATCCCAATCATGATACTAAGAACAGAAGGTTTCAAACTAATACAGTCTTTTTCCCATCTTATATCAAGATCAGGAACCTTATTTCCAGAAATACCCCTGTTGTATATTTGTAATTTTTTTTTAGGATTTTTAAATAATAATTCGGAGGCAATTAAGAAAGGATACCCTTCACCAAATGAAATTGGATTGTTTGGAAGTTCCTTAATTTTTTCTCTATTTGAATCAGTGATTGAATCACCTTGAAAAAGAATAATATCATTCGATGAAATTATAGATTTTTTTTTCTCTAAACTATTATTTGACTCGCATGATAATGGTATGGATATCATAGGAGCACCCATTAAGGATTTTGTTAAAAATTTTCTTCTTGATTGTTTCAAAACAAATTATTTTTTTTTAATATATAAAATATTTAATTCATTAAGTTGAATTTTTCCATTAAAAAACTGATATGGTCCAATATGTAATTACTGCCCATATTATATACCTAATTAGTTTGCCAAGAAGCATCCAGAAGCTAACCATTAATAAATTTGTACGAAAAAACCCTAATCCAATTGCAATTGGATCCCCAAAGACTGGTAACCAACAAAAAAATGCTAGTATGCTTCCCCAATTATCTATTTTAATTTTTAACCTTTTAATCTTTTTTTTTGATACTCTGAAATAGCGCTCTATAATAGTCCAGTTTCCTAACCTTCCAATTCCATAACTAGATAAACCTCCTAACCAGTTTCCAACTGAAGCGATAAACAAACTCAAAGTTATATCGTAATTGTTTGCAATAAGAATACTAAGTACAATTTCAGATCCCAAAGGAATAACTGTAGCTGCAAGAAAGCTGGCGAGAAAGAGACCTAAGTAACCCCATTCGGCAAATGATTCCATTATTAGAAATTATATATTTTTATTCATTCTGATATGGTCTGAATTTATATTGATTTTTCTTTTTTTATATAACACACCAATTGCAGCTTTAAAAGCTTTTTTACTCATATTTAGTTGAGAAATAATATCGTCTGGCGAGCTTTTATCAGTTAAAAAAATTTTGGTTTTTTTTTCTAACTTATTTAAAATTATTGAGCAATTTTTTTCTAAGACATTTAAAAAACCTTGCTTTTGAAGGGAGACATCAATTTTTCCGTCTGGTCTTATTTTTTTTATAAAACCAATCTTATTCATCCCAACTTCAACTGGCTCAAAAATATCACTTTCATATATTAAACCATCTTCAGAATTATTGATTGAGACTATAAAGCCTAAAGGTGTTTTTTTTTTGATACTTATATCAACTTGGTCACCTTCTTTAATGCTCATAAATTTATTTTACCACTAAAATACCTTTCATTATTCCATAATGACCTGGGAATGAACAGATGTAGTTGTATGATCCTTTAGTCGGTGCATCAAAAATTATTGTGTCACTCTCACCCCCACCGATTAATCTTGTGTAAGCAATAATTTCGTCTCCTTCAGGAATATATTCATTATCTCTTGCCTCAATTGCCCTGGTAGCAAAATCAATTACATCGACACCAGCCTTAAGTAAAACAAAATTATGCCCCATTATTTTTTTATCAAGCTTACCGTTATGATTGAGAGTGAGTGTTATCTTTTGTCGAGAGGAGGCATAAAGTATTTGCTTATCAAATAACATGTTATCATTTGAGGATAATACTATATTTATTTCTTTTGGAATGGATGATTTATTTGGAGAATCAACTTTTATCTTTGAAACATTATCACCGCAAGCTAATATCATAAATAAAAATATGGTATATATTCTGTTCATATCGATTTTTTTGTAAAGATATAACCTATCCAATTACTTAACAATATGAATAACTTTTAATTTAAAGTAGATATTCAGTTGAAACAAAATTGGATTTATTGGAATTTAATAAATTTTCAAGAATTTCATTATTATACTTGGTATCCTTGGAGGCAACAAATGTTCTTATTGAAAAGGAGCGTAAGGCATCATATACACTTAAAGTACTCACTGCCGAGTTTTTTCTTCCCGTAAAAGGATAAACATCAGGTCCTCTTTGACATGCTGAGTTTAAATTTACTCTGCAAACCAAATTAGCAAGAGTATCAATCAATGGTCCAATTTTTTTTACATCTTTTCCAAATAAACTTACTTGTTGACCATAATCAGTGTCTGCCATTGCATCTAATGGCTCATTGATATCTTCGTAAGAAATAATTGGAATTACAGGACCAAATTGTTCTTCATGATAAACTTTCATTTTGTCATTAACAGGAAATAAAACTGCTGGGAATAAGTAGTTTTCAGAAATTTTACCACCTTTTTTGTTTATTACTTTTGAGCCATGTTTAATTGCATCATCAATTAAACTTTTAATGTATTTGGGTTTATTTGGTTCTGGTAGGGGAGTTAAAAATGAGTTTTGATCCCATGGCAACCCAAAATTTAAATTGTCAACGGCTTCACAAAACCTTTTATTAAACTCACTAATGATTGATCCATGAACATAAAGAACTTTAAGAGCAGTACATCTTTGGCCATTATATGAAAGTGTTCCAGAGATACATTCCTTAATGGTATGTTCAAGATCAGCATCAGGTAAAATGATTCCAGGGTTTTTTGCCTCAAGGCCTAAAACCAATCTTAATTTATTTTTTTTGGGATGCTCATCTTGAAGGGAAACCGCTGAGTTACTGTGTCCAATTAATGCTAAAACATCAATTACTCCAGTTCTCATTATGGGAGTTGCAATTTTTCTGCCCCTACCAAACAAAATATTAACTACACCTGGAGGAAAACTCTCTTTAAAGGCTTTAAGTAAAGGATAAATTAAAAGAACCCCATGCTTTGCAGGCTTAAATATTGCAGTATTGCCCATCATAATTGCTGGGATTAAAAGACAAAATGTTTCATTAAGAGGATAGTTGTATGGGCCTAAGCACAAGATTACACCAAGGGGACCTCTTCTTATATGTGCATAAACCCCCCCTTCTTTGTCAAATCTTGCACTCTTTCTATCTAAAGTTTTATATGCCTCAATGGTGTCATTAATATAATCTATTGTTCTATCAAACTCTTTATAAGAATCTTCTTTGTTTTTGCATATCTCCCACATTAGGAGTTTCACAACAATCTCTCTATGGGTTTTCATTTTTTTAACAAATGTTTTCATACATTTTAATCTCTCAGAAACCCTCATTGTAGGCCATAACCCCTTTCCTTTATCGTATGCTTTTTCTGCTGAATTCAAAGCTTCAATTGCACTTTCTGTTTCCATATCTGGAATAGTTCCAAGTAAAGTGGGACCAATTTTGCCATCAGAATTAGCTGTCTGAATTGTAGAATAAACTTCGGAAGTATTACCCACCCATTTTTTTAGTTGTCCATCAACTAAATAACGATCGCAAATAATAGGGTCGATCTGAAATTCTTTTGGTATTTCATTCATATACTTAAATTGTTTTAACTGATTTTTTAGTGGTAATGAATTATTTTTTATTATTTTTTGGAGGTATTCTACCCCAATTACCCCCACCATCATAATCTACAGAGTCAACTTTCTCTGTATAATTTCTTTTTGGTCTTTCTCCAAATGAGATGATAAAGGAAGAAATCACAGCTCCAAAAACTAAAAATCCTATAAAAAATATTACAGCGATTCCCATTTATTTTTGATTTATGACTTGCTTAAGGTATCCACCAGCTGCTAATATTGATGGTACCCAAATCCCTACATATAAGCCCTCATCTTGTTGACCAGTGAACCATAGACCAACAGATAAACAAAAGCTAAAAAAAGCAGCGCCGAGTAATAAATAATCAGATTTTCTAAACATAGTTTTTATATTGAAATTTAGACCTTTAAAATTAAGAATTATATTGATATGTTATATATTTAGTTTTTAAATTTTATATCAACTCAATTGAGATTAATAGTTAGCCACGAAAAAGAGATAAATTCTTCTGTTGGAAATTTATGGGAACTTATTTCCTCGAAAGAACATTTAAATTTAGTTCACCCGTTTTGTAAAATAAATGAGGCAATTGAATGGAATCAAAAAACTCATAAAGACATGTTAGTGTATTTAAATGGCCTCAGATATTTTAGAGAGTTTAAAACATGGAAAGAAAAAAAAGGTTACACATTATTAATAGGAACAAAAAGAGGAAAAAAATCAGAAGTTGATTGGCAAATAAACTCCGAAAACAATAAAACTTTTCTAAAAATATCAGTTAAACCCTACTTGTTTGCAAATCTCCCATCACCTGTATACAGAATAATGTTTTATATTTTAGTTAAACCAATGTTGATAAAATACTTAAAATCAGTTATAGGAGGAATAGACTGGTATATGACTCATCAGAAACCAGTTCCAAAAAATTATTTTGGAAAACACATATGGTTTTCAAACTATTAAAACATCTAATTGTTTGATGCAATTAAAAATTATATATTGTAATTCAATTAAAAATTACAATTATGAAAAAATTTCTTATACTTTTTTTTATTTCGAGTTTTGCAGTTAAATCTCAATATTATACTATTACTTATTTAAAAGTCGCTCCTGAAAATATATCAAATTTTGAGAGGCTAGAAACTGATTATTGGTCAAAAATTGCAAGTCAAAATATTAAAGACGGTAAACAATTAGGATGGGCTTTAATGAAAAAGTTTGGCACAGCTGGTAATAACGATGTTAATTATGCATTTATTAATGCCCATGAAAGTATCTCCGACCTTTTAAATCCTGGATGGATGGATTCAGCAAAAAAATTAGGGTACACTCCCCAAGATATTTCATCCGAATATGAAGTTTATGAAATGCACCATTATAAAATTCAAGATCAAATTATTGGAAACAATGATGCTAAAGTTTGGATATGGAATTATGCAAGACCAAAAAATCTAAATGGATTTTTATCTGAAAATATGAAAATTTGGAAGCCAATACATTCAAGAAGTATAAAGTCAGATTCTAATACAATGAGAAGTTGGGGAATTGGGACAAAACTCTACCCTGTTGGACAGGAAGAGTCTACTGTAATGACCTGGGATGGTTTTGGTTCCATCAAAGATGCACTAGAAACACTTGATTTAAGCGATTGGGTTGCTCCCAAAGGATCTAAAATGAATGAGTACGACCCTGATGGATTTCGTCTAAGGGTTATTTGGGAACAGGTCAAATTTGTGGGTGCTTCAGAGTAAAAAAAGATCTTTAAATAAACTAAAAAAATGAAATTAAAAGAAATTGACACAAAAGAAATATTACCAGGTTTAAATGGTAGGATGGTTCATGGAGAAAAAATTACTTGGGCTTTTTGGGAAATAGAAAAAGGTGCAGAAGTGCCTATGCATCAACATATTCATGAACAAATAATGCACGTTCAAGAAGGGGAGTTTGAATTTACTCTTGATGGTAAAACTAAAAATTATGGATCTAATTCAGTTGTAGTAATTCCCTCTAATATTCCTCATTCAGGCATCGCTTTGACTGATTGTAAAATTATGGATGTTTTTAGTCCGGTTAGAGAAGAATACAGATAAAAAATGAATATTTCATTAAAAGGTAAAGTAGCCTTGGTTGGTGGAAGTACAAGGGGTATAGGCCTTGCCATTGCAAAACAATTGGCTAGCTCCGGAGCTTCTGTTTGTCTAATGTCCAGAAATCAATCCATGATGGAAAAAGTTGTTGATCAATTATCTAAAGATTATAATCAAGAACACAGTTTTATTAAAGTTGATTTCTCAGATTTTGATTCCTTAAAAGTCATTATGAAAGATTTTTTTAGTAAAAGAAAAATTGATATTCTAATTAACAATACACAAGGACCATCATCAGGAAACGCACTTTCTAAATCAGTAAATGATTATCAATTTGCATTTGATCTTTTATTTAAAAATATTGTTTATACCTCTTCTTTAGCTTTAGATCACATGAAAAAACAAAATTGGGGGAGGATTATTAATGTAGCTTCAGTTTCAGTTCGGGAGCCATTAAATTATCTTGTGTTATCGAACACTATTCGATCTGCTATGGTTTCATGGTCAAAAACTTTATCAGCCGATGTAGCTTCATATGGAATAACCGTAAATTCTATTTTAACTGGTTATTTTGATACAGAGCGAATTTCAGATCTTATTAAAGACAAAGCAAAAAGCCTGAACGTTAACGAATCTGAAGTTCTAGACTCAATGAAAGAATTAGTTCCATTAAAAAGACTTGGTAAACCTGAGGAATATGGATATTTAGTTAATTTTCTCGCCTCGGATAAAGCTTCTTATATTACAGGCTCATCAATTCCAATTGATGGAGGTCTTCTGAAATCAATTTAATTTAATTTACTATTTTCGAATTTAAATTTTGTTATGAGAAAATTATTTTTGGATGGTTTTGTGATTTTTCTTAGCGTATTTGCATCTTTTTCAATAGATAATTACAGAGATTCATTAATAGAAAAGGAAATTTTAAATGAATCTGTAATTACTCTTGGAGATGAAATTTCATCAAATATTTTATACACAAAAGAACATATTATTCAACTAAAAAACATTCGATATCTTACAAATCAGGTTATTGAAAACTTCAATACAATAAACTCTGAATTAGTTTTTATGATGCACGATAGTAATCCATTCATTCATGACTTTACAATAGATGGGAAAATACTATACATAAAAAAATATGAAGGAAATAGCATAAATCAAGTATTGACATGGACCAATGCATGGGAGCCCGAAATTATTTTTTTTCAATCAATGCTTAATTCAGGTAAACTCTTAGAAATAAAAAATAAAAAATTAAGAAAAGAAATTGAGTCTATATATACCAAACAAGAGGAGAGAATAAGTGGTTTTTTTAATTTCAATCAAAAAAATACAGAGGAAACTGGAAAATGGTTTAAGCATAAAACAGATCAATATAATTATGATATTCATGCAAATGAAGTCTTTAATAACTCAAAAGATCAAATATTAAAAAATTTATTAAAACAAAAAAAATGGATACTTGATCAAAGGATAAATAATTTAGAAAACTATCTACAAGCTCTACAAAATGTAGTTTTATTAATTAGTACTGAATATAAAAAATTAGATTAGTATTTTTTAACCTTTTTTTGAGTAAGTTTGCCTGACACTATTTCTGATAAAATTATTGAATTTATTATGAGAAAAGTTGGTATTCATTCCGCGTCTTTTTATTTCCCTTCTCTATATGTTGACATAAAGGATCTTGCTCTTAGAAGAGATATTGAATATCAAAAACTATCAAAAGGTCTGGGATTAAATAAAATGTCATTTCCAGATTGTGACGAGGATTCTGCTTCATTTGCTGCAAATGCTCTAATAAAGCTTATCGATTCTAATAATATAAATCCAAAAGAAATTGGCAGAATCTATCTAGGAACAGAGAGCTCAATAGATTCATCAAAACCAACAATCTCGTATGCAGTCGAAATAGTTGAAGAAATCCTCGAGGGATCTCATGGAAAAAATTGTTTTAAAAACACAGATATTGTTGACCTTACATTCGCCTGTGTTGGTGGCGTTGATGCACTGCAAAATTGTTTGGATTGGGTTAGAAATGAAAAGCAAAGAAAAGCAATAGTGATAGCCTCAGACCAAGCAAAATATGAATTAGGTTCTACTGGAGAATACACCCAGGGATCTGGTGCTGTAGCATTTTTGATAACTGAAGAGCCAGACTTATTAGAAATTTTGGACACATGGGGTATAGCAACTAAAGGTGTAGGAGATTTTTTTAAACCACGCAGAACCTATAACAAAATCGATCTTTTTAAAGAAGCCTCAAGACTTCTAAGTAAAGAAGTAGATGATGAACTATTATTAAAAATTTTAGAAAGTAGTAATTCTAAATTTTGGTCCAACAGTAATTCTAAAGTGGAGGTTTTTAAAGAAGAACCGATTTTTGATGGAAAATTCTCTAATGAATGTTATCAAGAAAGGATTTTAGACGCTTTAAATCATTATGAAAATCAAGAAAAAACTGATTTTTTTAGTAGCTCGCAGTATTTAATTTTTCATCTACCGTATGCTTATCATGGAAGAAGAATAATTTTTAAAAAATGGCTTTCTTGGATTACTAAAAATGGACAGGTGGATCTATTATATAATGAGATTGGTAATGAAAGTGATGAGAGGTTGTTTGTAAAAAAAGCATCTAAGTCAAAACTATACTTGGATTTTGTAAAGAATAAAATAATGCCTGGTGAGATTGCATCCTCTGAAATTGGTAATATGTATTCTGCATCAATATTTATGTCTTTACTGAGCTTATTTAATAATGCATTCAAAAATCAAATTAAGATCACAAATAATGTAGTAGGATTTATTAGCTATGGAAGTGGATCAAAAGCAAAGGTTTTTAAAGGAATAGTTCAAAGTGGATGGAAAGAACAAATCAAAGGGTTGAAATTATTTGAAATTTTGGAATCAAGAAAAAAGATTAAAATCGAAACATATGAAAAGCTTCATAAAAATCAAATTTCAAACCCTCTAACTTCTGATAAAAATGTAGTTAAATTGTCAAAAATTGGGTCAGGTGAATTTAATTTGGGCTTAAGAAGATATAAATACAATCAAAAGTAAAAGAAATTAGTATTTGTTTTTACATATCCGTAAACCGATTCTCTGTAATCTATTTCAAAACTATTTCCTTTTGTCCATTTTTAATTCCATCCATACTATTATTAGAGCTAATTATTTGCAGGCACAATTAAATAAATTAAAGATCTTAAAAAATATAAACTTAATTTTACATAAATTTATTTAGTAAACTTTAATAGAACCAACAATAAAAAGTTTTAATAAATCTATTCAAGAAATTAAAAATGATGATGAAACATTTAGACTACAAAATGTATTTTTTGATAGGGTAAAAAACTAAAATTTTTAGACTTAAAATGGAAAGATTAATATTATTAATGTATTGTCCAGATAAAAAAGGAATAATTGCATCTGCGACTAACTTCATTAATCAGAAAAATGGAAATATTGTATACATAGATCAGCATGTAGATAGAGTTCAAAAGGCATTTTTCATGAGAGTGGTTGTAGAAGGTAATTTTGATAAACATTCATTTAATTCATTCATGAACTCCTTTAATCAAGAACTAGGTTTAAAATATGATTTAAAATGTAATTTTTACCTCGAAGAAAAAAAACCCAGAATGGGAGTTTTCGTATCAAAATATGATCACTGTTTATATGATATTCTTTCCCAACAAAGATCAGAAAAATTGATCTGTGAGATTCCTTTCATAATAAGTAATCACAATGATTTATCTAAAATTGCATCTCAATTTGATATTCCTTTTTATCATATTCCCGTGGATAAAGAAAATAAGAATGAAGCTGAAAAAAGACAATTAAAAATTCTTGAGGATCATAAAATTGATTTTATAGTATTAGCCAGATATATGCAAATAATATCTTCAACGCTTATAGATAAATATCAATCAAACATAATAAATATTCATCATTCTTTTTTACCAGCTTTTCCTGGAGCAAAGCCCTATCATTCAGCCTTTAGTAGGGGCGTAAAAATAATTGGAGCTACTAGCCATTATGTTACTGAGGAGCTAGATGGAGGACCAATTATTGAGCAGGATATAGTAAGGGTATCTCATGTTAACGAAGTTGATGATTTCATCCTTAAAGGACAAGATTTGGAAAGGATAGTTCTTTTAAGAACCCTGAAGCTTCACTGTCAAAGAAAGATTATGGTTTACAATAATAAAACTATTGT
>TARA_B100001057_G_scaffold279879_1_pt1 | contig 14928 bp, 15 predicted proteins | sample TARA_B100001057 | Tara Oceans TARA_B100001057 (sample SAMEA2621839) | marine metagenome | biome: marine biome (ENVO:00000447); feature: surface water layer (ENVO:00002042); material: "saline water (ENVO:00002010), including plankton (ENVO:xxxxxxxx)" | depth 5 m
CAGATGGTTACTTAAGGTTTTAGTAGTTTACAGCTTTATACCTACCGGAAGAAGAGACTTGAAGGATTTGTTCCTTCTAACAAACCCTGCAATCTTAGGTGATGTAGGAACAACTTTAATGTTTCTTTTTGAAAGTACTTCAAGTACGGATTTGATAAATCTTTCTTCAAATCCTTTGTCTTTAACTGATTCTGGAACAACTACTTTTGTTAAAAAAATTTTACGCTCTTGTTCAGCATATTCAATTCTTGCCAATGAGTCATCGATTTTGGTTTCGAACTGTCTAAGAAACTCATTATTCTCAAGGATTATATCTTCCATATCAACAATTTTTATCAAAATTCAAACATTATGTTTTAAAATAAGATATAATTTTTGCTACCTTATTTGAATGTTTTGGGACATCAAATGTACGAAAAAATTACCATATGCCAATCTTATAAAATATTAAAGAATGAAAAAAAAACATGTATATCTGATGCCGGGAATGGCTGCAAGTCCAAAAATTTTTGAATTATTAAAATTACCTACGAATATTTCTGTGAATTATTTAAGTTGGGTTCCTCCGCTTAAAAGCGAATCTTTAAGTTCATATACTCTGAGAATGTCAGAACTCATTAAAGTAAAAAACCCTGTGCTAATAGGTGTATCATTAGGTGGAATTATTGTCCAAGAAATTTCAAAAATTATAAAATGTGAAAAAATCATTATAATTTCTAGTATCAAATCTAATTCAGAACTTCCTGTATCAATGAAAATGTTTAAACATACCAAAATCCATAAATTGTTACCTCTAAAGTGGATTGAGGATATCGAAAATTTAGCTCTTTTTGTTTTTGGAAATAAAATAAAAGTTAGAGTAGGATTATATAAAAAATACTTATCAGTAAGAGACCCTGAATATTTAAAGTGGGCAATTAATGTTTTGGTAAATTGGAATCAAGATTATGTTTTAAAATCTTTGATACATATTCACGGTAATGAAGACAATATTTTCCCTATCAATACAATCAAGAAGCCGGTCATAAAAATAGCAGGCTCACATGCAATAATCTTAACAAAAGCCAATTGGTTTAATGATAACCTGCCAAAACTAATATCAAACTGATATTTATATTTTTTTTAACTGTTCTCGAATTATTTTTATTTGCTCATTAAGCATGCCTTGCGAGTCTAATTTTTTTGCTTCACCTAATAAAATACTTGCTTCACGTTTTCTTCTTTTTTGCATACAAATTCCTGCTAAACTTAATTTTGCCATCGCAAGATCGTGATTGAAAGATAAACCTAATTTTATTGATTTTTTAAAATTTTTCTCTGCAATAGTTAGGTTCGATTGGGACTGGATAATTCCATGTAAGTAATAAAAATATCCTTGTTGTTTTCTTACAAGACTTGATTCTGGATTAGAAATTTTATTTAACCATTTTTCAGTTCCTTTAAAATCTTGTTTTCTTAATCTTAAAAATGCTAAAAAAATTAATTCATTTTTGAAATAAATTAAAATAAAAATACCACTTATTAAAAAATAAAATATTCCGTTACCAATATAGTTTTCGGTAAATTGGTAAATAGAATAAACAAAAAAAACAGCGCAGCAAATTAGCTTAAGAAATTTTGGAAACATATATAGAGCATATTTTGCAAAGTTAAAAAAAGTGATCTAAATCTTTGCTATCCTATTACTAAATATAAAAAAGATGTTATATATTTGCACGGTTCTGTTGAGAAAAATTAACCTAAAAAGATGAAAAGAACGTTTCAACCTTCAAAAAGAAAAAGACGAAATAAGCATGGTTTTCGAGAAAGGATGTCATCAGCTAGCGGCAGGAAAGTGATTTCAAGTCGACGCGCTAAGGGCAGAAAAAAAATTTCAGTTTCATCTGAGTCAAGACATAAAAAATAATGTTGAATAAAATAAATTTATTTGAGGTGTTACTTAAAAAAAGTAACACCTTTTTTTTTATCTTAACGCGAGAAATAATTTCATGGTAAATGCCAAAAAATAAAAAATTAAAAAAAATATTAATTATTGGATCAGGACCAATAATTATCGGCCAAGCATGCGAGTTTGATTACTCCGGAACTCAGGCTCTACGTTCACTAAGAGAGGATGGGATTGAAACTATTTTAATTAATTCAAATCCTGCGACCATAATGACCGATCCATCCATGGCAGATCACATTTACCTAAAACCCCTGAATACAAGGTCTATAATTGAAATTTTAAAAAATCATAAAATTGATGCTGTTCTTCCGACTATGGGGGGTCAAACAGCACTTAATTTGTGTATTGAAGCAGACGAAAAGGGAATTTGGAAGGATTTTGGAGTGGATATTATTGGTGTTGATATTGACGCAATTCAAATAACAGAGGATAGAGAGCAGTTCAAACAATTACTAAAAAAAATAAAAATTCCTGTCGCTCCAGCTCAAACAGCAAATTCATTTTTAAAAGGTAAAGAAATTGCTCAAAAGTACGGTTTCCCAATTGTTATTCGACCATCTTTTACTTTAGGTGGAACTGGCGCGTCTTTTGTTCACAAAGAAGAAGATTTCGATAAATTACTAACTAGAGGTCTTGAGGCTTCTCCAATTCACGAGGTATTAATAGATAAAGCCTTGGTGGGCTGGAAAGAATATGAATTAGAATTACTGAGAGATAAAAAAGATAATGTAGTAATTATATGTTCTATTGAAAATATGGATCCAATGGGAATTCATACTGGTGATTCAATAACGGTTGCACCCGCGATGACTTTATCAGATTACACATATCAGAGGATGAGAGATATGGCAATTAAAATGATGAGGAGTATAGGTGATTTTGCAGGTGGATGTAATGTTCAATTTGCTGTGAGTCCTGACGAAAATGAGGATATTATAGCGATCGAGATAAATCCTAGAGTTTCACGTTCCTCGGCGCTGGCTTCAAAAGCTACGGGCTATCCAATAGCTAAAATTGCTGCAAAACTTGCTGTAGGTTATTCACTTGATGAACTAGATAATCAAATCACCAAATCTACATCTGCTCTCTTCGAACCAACTCTAGATTATGTGATTGTAAAAATCCCTAGATGGAACTTTGATAAATTTGAGGGCTCCGACAGAACCTTAGGATTACAAATGAAATCAGTGGGAGAAGTTATGGGTATTGGTAGATCATTTCAAGAAGCTTTGCATAAAGCTACACAATCCTTAGAAATAAAGAGAAATGGTCTAGGTGCCGATGGAAAAGGATACAGTGATTATAATTTGATTTTAAATAAATTAAAAAAAGCTAGTTGGGACAGAGTTTTTGTAATTTATGATGCAATTCAGATTGGAATTCCTCTCAATAGAATTCATGAAATAACCAAAATTGATTTATGGTTTTTGAAACAGTATGAGGATTTATTTAATTTAGAATCTGAAATTTCTAATTACTCAATAGATACAATTTCATCAGATTTAATTTTGGAGGCAAAGCAAAAGGGGTTTGCAGATAGACAAATTGCACACATGCTTAATTGCCTTGAGAGCCAAGTTTATAAAAAAAGAGCTAAACTGGGGATTCAGCGAGTTTATAAATTAGTTGATACTTGTGCAGCTGAGTTTTCTGCAAAAACACCATATTATTATTCAACCTTTGAAGAAAAAATGCAGGTTAATTCTGATAAAGCTTTCAGTTCGAATGAGAGTAATGTAAGTAAAAGAAAAAAAATTGTTGTTTTGGGTTCTGGACCTAATAGAATTGGTCAAGGAATAGAATTTGATTATTGTTGTGTTCATGGAGTTCTAGCCTCAAGTGAGGCTGGTTACGAAACAATTATGATCAACTGTAATCCCGAAACTGTCTCGACTGATTTTGATGTTGCTGATAAGCTGTATTTTGAACCTGTTTTTTGGGAACACATATACGATATAATCAAACATGAAGATCCCGAAGGTGTAATTGTTCAATTGGGTGGACAAACAGCATTAAAATTAGCAGAAAAGTTAGATAGATATGGAATTAAAATAATTGGAACTACATATAAGTCTCTTGATTTAGCAGAGGACAGAGGAAGTTTTTCTTCACTTCTTAAAAGAAATAATATTCCATACCCTGACTTCGGTGTAGCCGAAACTGCCGACGAGGCTCTCAAGTTGACAGAAAAATTGAACTTCCCAATTCTTGTTAGGCCTTCATATGTTTTAGGTGGTCAAGGAATGAAAATCGTTATAAATAAAGAGGATTTGGAAGCGCATGTAGTAGATCTTCTTAGAAAAATACCAAATAACAAACTATTGTTAGATCATTACCTTGATGGTGCTATTGAAGCTGAAGCTGACGCTATTTGTGATGGTAAAGATGTATATATAATTGGTATAATGGAGCATATTGAGCCTTGTGGAATTCATTCAGGAGATTCAAATGCAACTCTCCCGCCTTTTAATTTGGGAGAGTATGTCATACAACAAATTAAAGATCACACTAAAAAGATTGCACTTGCATTAAAAACAAAGGGTTTAATTAATATTCAGTTTGCCATAAAAGATGATAAAGTTTACATAATAGAAGCAAACCCCAGAGCATCCAGAACTGTACCATTTATATCAAAAGCATATGGTGAGCCATATGTAAACTATGCAACAAAAATTATGCTTGATTACAAGGTGCTGAGTGATTTTAAATTTAAACCTTTTATGAAGGGGTACGCCATAAAACAGCCGGTTTTTTCTTTTAATAAATTTCCCAATGTAAATAAACAGCTAGGGCCTGAAATGAAAAGTACAGGTGAAAGTATACTTTTTATTGATGATCTAAGGGATGATCAATTTTATGATTTGTACTCCAGAAGGAGAATGTATTTGACAAAGTAATTTATTTACCAGGGGAAAATAATTCACCTTCTAAAATTAATCTTTGATTTTTCTTCATGTTTGAATCAAAAATAATTTCTCCGAAGGGGTCATCAATTTTTTTTGATAACCTAGCGTTTCCTGTAATTATATTTATTGTTTTGAGAAGTAGTGGATCGCTAACACCACCTAGAGTTCCCATATTATTAGATATTTCTTTAATAAAATGATCAGGTTCCAGGCCATCTTGATAGTCAGAGAATCCATCACTGTTTTCAATGGCCAAAACTATTGGTTGCATAGCAAATGTGTGATTAGGATTTTTATTTCCATCATTATCTACATAATCGTATACAGTTATTGATGCAACATTCTTACCTACCGTTTTGTCACCAACTTTTATAACTTGAATGTGAGAATCTAAACCGTTAATTAATAGCTCACTTGCCGAGGCTGATTGTTTTGATGTAATAATATATATTTTTTGGAGATTTAAGGAATTAAGTGTTTCACCAGTTGAGAGTGAACTTATAAACCTGTTAATTAGCTGCTCGGGGTTTTGAGATTCCCAGTAGTCATTTAACTTAGAATTCCAATTTTGTTTTGAAAAAACTTCACCTGTGAACTGTCCTGTAATTAAACTTGATAAAACCACGCAATTACTAACGGAACCTCCTCCATTATATCTTAGGTCTAAAATAAGATCCGAAATATTACTTGTTTTAAAAGTACTAAAAACTTCATTGAGTTCATCATTATAATCAGATAAAAATTGATTGTACATTAAATAACCAATTGAATAAGATTCATAATTAATAACTTTACTAACATGGATAGGATCTTTTTGGAAGTTTTTCTCTTTTACTAATTCAATATTGTCGCCTGTTAAGTTGAAAGTTCCATTTTTATAATCAGATAGACTTATTTCATATACCAGGATATCACCAAACAATAAATCTCGATAGTTGTTTCTATTTAGTTTTATTCCATCAACATGAGTAAATAGATCTCCTCTTTTTATCCCCTTTGTGAAAGCATCAGAACCGGGGTGTACATATTTTACGAAACCAAAAACTTCTTCACAACTTGAACATTGAAGTGATAGACCAAATTCCATACCATTAGAAGCAACAATTCCTTGGAGTGTATTTTGCAGTTCAACATAATCATCAACAATAATGCTAAACCTGTCTTTGTTCGATAAAAGTGAATTAAAAAAAGGTTTGGGGTCAGAGTTCTCAGAGATAAATTTTGTGTACTGATTTTTATTGTCATCTATACTATCAGCAAGCATTTTAATACTTTCCTGCCAATAGTAAAACTCGTTCAAGCCTTTCCAAACAAAATCACTTATTTCGTAGTCACCATTTAATTCAATAGTTTCGTCATCTCTATCTTTGGTACAATTGAGAAATAAGGTCATTAAAATTAAAAGAAATATTTTTTTTCTCGTTTTCAAATTCCAGTATAGTTATGTGGGTTTATTAATTTTAATTCCTTTTTGATTTTATCATTTACCTTTAGTTGATCTATGAAATTATGTATACTTTTTTTATCAATTTTTTTATTTGTTCTAGTAAGTTCTTTGAGAGCCTCGTAGGGGTTGGGATATTTTTCTCTTCTTAAGATTGTTTGTATCGCTTCTGCTATGACTGACCAATTATTATTAAGATCAGCGTCAATCCTTTCCGAATTGACTATTAACTTAGAAAGACCTTTAAGCGTTGATTTCAAGCCTATTATAGTATGTCCAATTGGAACACCAACATTTCTTAGAACAGTACTATCAGTTAAATCTCTTTGCATTCTTGAAATAGGTAGTTTTCTCGATAAAAATTCAAAAATTGAATTCGCAATTCCTAAATTTCCCTCAGAATTTTCAAAATCAATAGGATTTACTTTATGTGGCATTGCCGAAGAGCCTACTTCACCATCATTGATTTTTTGTTTAAAATAGTCAAATGAAATATATGACCATACATCTCTATTGAAATCAATTAGGATCGTATTTATTCTCTTTAAAGTATCACACAAAGATGCAAATGAATCGTAGTGCTCGATTTGAGTGGTTGGAAATGAGTATTTGAGATTTAATTTGGATTCAACAAAATTTACACCAAAATTTTTCCAATCAATATCAGGATATGCCACTTTATGAGCATTAAAATTACCTGAGGCGCCACCAAATTTAGCTGCATGTGGAATATTTAATAAGATTTCTTTTTGTATTTGAATTCGTTTTATGAAAACCAAAAATTCTTTTCCTAACCTTGTTGGCGATGCAGGTTGACCATGGGTTCTGGATAGCATAGGTATTTCTTTATATTCATTAGATAGAGAATCCAAGGATTTTAAAACTTTATTAAGTTCTGGTAAATAAATCGATTCAATAGAATCTTTTATTAAAAGGGGTATAGCAGTATTATTTATGTCTTGAGAAGTTAATCCAAAATGAATAAACTCCTTGTATTCTTGGAGGTTAAATTTGTCAAATTCTTTTTTTAAGTAATACTCTACTGACTTAACGTCATGATTAGTCGTTTTCTCTATTTCTTTTACCTCTCTGGCGTTTTCGCTATTAAAGTTTTCATATATATTTCTCAAATTTTTAAAAATACTCTGGTCAATTTTGGATAATTGTTTGAGTGGTAATTTACATAAAGAAATAAAATACTCAACTTCAACCAAAACCCTATATTTAATTATGGCTTGCTCGGAAAAATAGTTCGAGAGGGATTTCGTCTTCGATCTATATCTTCCATCTATTGGAGAAATTGCGTTAAGATCAGTCAGCAACATATATGTAAAATATATTTACACACAAAGATACATTTCTTTTGTCTTAAATAAATTACTTAAGGTCTTGAATAATTCTGTATTCTTCATAACATCCAGTCATGGCCTCTAAAATTTGTAGATCGTTAGACTCTTTGATAAATATGTCTGAATAGTTACAATTTCTTATTATCTCCTCTAGGTCAATTTTTTGAATCCCGAGAATTTCAATTAAAACTTGCCGATCAAATTTAGATGCAAGTAAATTTTTAATTTCATCATCTACTCTCATCTGTTTTAATTTTTTCAACTGCTTAGGGTTTTTTCCAAAAAAATTATATAAAAAGTCAGCTGGATTAAATATCGCTCCTAAAGCCTTACTTATTGAATTTTTATTTCTGTTTCCAGCTTCATAGCCAGAGTTAGATAGTCCAGTTATTTTGTATCTTCCGGCGGAATTTATTGGAGCATTTTTAACATCAATCTCAAGATATCCCGTAAGCTCGTAGGGCCTTAAAATAATTTCTTCAAGGGCAAACGCTAACCCAGTTAGTCTGAATTTTGAATTTTCGAATTTTATCATATCACTTGTAACTGATACTTTTATGGGTTTATATCCAACATATGAAAAATAAAGTGTATCATCAACTGAAACCTGAATTTCAAATTGACCCTTTTCATTAGTAATTGTTCCTATAACACGTGTTAAATTAATAACATGAACACTTTGCATCGGTAGTTCAGTTATTTCATTTTCAACAGAACCTTTGAGAATTGTAGATTGATTTTGAGAAATTAATGCAAATGGAATAAAGACAAATAAGTAAAATAAATTTTTCATTTACGTTCACTAAAATAAAAAGAATAGTTCAAAACTATATTTAATTACATTTAATTTTTAGTTAAAATTATCATTTAAGTATTTTACTAATTTTCTTGTTGCAATTCCTCTATGACTTATCTTATTTTTTTCGGAAAGCGATAGCTCTGCAAAAGATTTTTTTAAACCTACCGGTAAAAAAATTGAATCATATCCGAAACCATCAGAACCTTTTCTTTTAAAAAGTATTTCTCCATTTACTTTTCCTTCAAAAATTTCCTCATGACTATTATGAATTAATACAATATAAGTTTTAAAATTTGCACTTCTAAATTTTGATTCTCCCATTTCATTTAATAAATAATCTATATTTTTTTGATTATCATATGGTTTACCTGCATATCGAGCTGAATATATTCCTGGTCTGCCACTTAAATAATCAACTTCCAGACCACTATCGTCGGAAAAGCAACTGACATTATATTTGTTGTATATGTAGCTCGCTTTAATTGATGCATTTTCATAAAAAGATTTTCCTGATTCTTCAATTTCTTTTTTGTGTCCAATATCATTTAGACTCAATAAATTGATATTTTTTGGTATATAATCTTTTATTTCATCAACTTTATTTTGGTTGTGCGTTGCAAAGACTAAACTTTTTTTATTCGTTATGATATTTTTCATTTTTCAAGATTGTATTTGCTCTGTATAGTTGCTCACAGAAAAAAAGCTTTATCATTTGGTGATTGAAAGTCATTTTTGAAAGAGATATTTCATCAATAATTATTGAATAAATTTCTTTTGATACACCAAAGGCACCACCAATTAAAAATATTAATCTTTTTTTATTATAGCAATAGTATCTGTTTAAATGCTCAGAAAATTGAATTGAGTTCAGACTTTTTCCATTTTCATCTAGCAAAATACAAATGTCATTTTTTTTTATTTTTTTTTTAATTTCAATTGCTTCTTTATTTTTTTGTTCCTCTTTATTATTGTTTGAATAATTTATTTTTGGAATTTCAACCATTGAAAATTTAACATAGTGATTAATTCTACCCACATAATCAATTATTAAGGTTTTAAGGGCAGGGTCTCTTGTTTTATTCACGCTTAATAAAACTACTTCCATCTATTTAATTTATATATTAACACAGTTTCTATTTAAATCAATATTATCTTTAGAATAAATAATATATTTTGAAATTATTAAAATTTTTTTTAAGCTCAATTAAGCTTCCTGGTTTTAATGGTTTTTCTTTATTTGACCTTTTTGAAATGTATTTTCTGGGGATAATCAAAGGGGCACTCACTGCTCGTGCCGGCAGTATTTCCTTCAGCTTTTTCATGGCAATTTTTCCATTTTTATTATTTGTCTTAAATTTAATTCCCTTTATACCAATTGATAACTTTGATTCAATTTTGTTGAATTTTATAGAAATTTTGGTTCCAAGTGATAGTGAAGAATTTTTTGCTGAAATTTTTTTTGACATACAGAGTAAACCAAGAGGCGGTTTATTATCATCAGTATTTCTATTGTCAATAATTTTAACTGCCAACGGAGTCAGTGCAATCTTCGCTAGTTTTGAAGAATCCTATCATATTGAATTATCAAGAAACTTTTTCAAACAATATTTATATTCCATGGGAGTTGCAGTTCTTTTAGCTCTGACATTGTTGTTTGCTGTCGTGGTGGCTGTATTTTTTGAGGTTTATATATTTAGTAATATCAAGGAACTTCTTCAGAATACTTTAGCCTGGATTAGATTTGGGCAATCTTTTTTTTATATTGTTTTGATATATTTCTCAGTATCAATTCTATATTATTTTGGAACAATTGAAGGGAAAAAGTCCAGTTTTTTCTCCCCTGGAGCTATTATGACAACAATTCTAATTATGTTTACAACATGGGTATTTGGTATCTACATTGAAAATTTTTCAACTTATAATCAATTGTATGGATCAATAGGAGCATTATTAATTTTCATGTTGTATATATGGCTTAATTCTAATGTTCTTTTATTGGGCTTTGAATTAAATGCAACCATAATGAGTTTAAAAAACAAATCAAAGGAAAACAACTAAAACATTAACTCTCATTAGTTTCGAAAATGAATTTTTTTATAGATGTTTATTTACCCCTACCATTAACTAAAGCTTTTACATATAGTGTTTCAATTGACGAATTTGGTCACATTTCAATAGGGTCAAGAGTTACAGTTCCATTTGGTAAATCAAAAATCTACACAGCAATAGTTATTAAAAAACATCAGATAGCACCTCAAAATTATGAAGCAAAAAAAATTAATTCAATTTTAGATGATACCCCATTACTGTTCGATTATCAAATCGAATTTTGGAAGTGGATAGCAGATTATTATCATTGCTCATTTGGAAGTGTTATGAAAGCTTCGATCCCCTCAACTTTACTTTTGGAGAGTGAAACCAGAATACAGATCAATCATGAAATTACAATTGATAAAACTAAACTAACAGATGAACAATTTTTAATTTATGAAGCCCTTGAAAAATCAGTTTTAAAAATTGATGAAATGACAAAAATTACTGGTAATAAGAATCCTATTAATTTAATTCAGCCACTTATAAATGCAGGAGCTGTTTTATCATATCAAAAAATTCAAGAAAGATATAAGCCCAAAACAGAACGCCTACTCAGGCTTAAGAATCCAAAAAAAATTGTATTTACATTAGAATCTTTAAGCCGATCACATAAACAAAAAGATTTGATTTTATCAATACTCAGTATTGATAAATCTGGGAGTAAATGGATTAGTGAAAAAAAAATAAATAGTAAATCAAATACCAATTCTCAAATTGTTAGTAAACTAATTGAAAAAAAAATAATTGAGTATAAAAAAGTGCAAATTGATAGATTATCAACTAACAATGAGGCCACTCTTGCACTTCAGGATTTATCTAAAGAACAAAAAAGAGCCTTCAATGAAATAAAAGAAGAATTATTAACTAAAAATGTCATTCTTTTTCAAGGTATAACATCATCTGGAAAAACTGCCATTTATATGAAACTCATCAAAGAGCTGGTTGAGAAGGGGGGTCAAGTACTATTTTTACTTCCAGAAATTTCAATTACATCCCAAATGGTGAACAGATTTAGAAATTTTTTTCCAAATTCTGTTCAAGTTTATCATTCAAAATTTAATTTAAATGAAAGAACTGAAATATGGAAAAATATTTACAAAGGTGACAAAAATGCACAGGTAATTATTGGGGCAAGATCATCATTGTTTTTACCTTTTAAGAAGCTTGATCTTATTGTGGTAGATGAGGAGCACGAAAAATCATACAAACAATTTGATCCTGCTCCCAGATATCATGCCAGAGATGCGGCAATTTATTTATCAAAAATTTTGAATTCAAATATTATACTTGGATCTGCAACTCCAAGCCTCGAATCAATAGTTAATGTTAACAAAAAAAAATATGGAATAGTCTATCTGAAAGAAAGATATGGGGGAGTAAAGCCCCCAGAAATTTCAATTATAGATTTAAAAGATTCATATAAAAGGAAATTAACTAGAGGAGACTTTTCTAATGATTTAATTAATGGGATTACTGATACCTTAGAAAAAGGAAAACAAATAATTTTATTTCAAAATAGAAGGGGATATGCACCTGTTTTAGAATGTTTTACATGTGGTAACATTCCAAATTGTGTTCAATGTGATGTTACTTTAACTTATCATATCAATTCAAGAAAACTTCAATGTCACTATTGTGGATACAATATTCCAATTCCTAAATTTTGTCCTTCATGTTCCTCTTCAAAAATTTCCACAAAAGGATCAGGTACTCAACAAATTGAAAAACAATTAGAAGGGTTTTTTCCAAATGTTACAGTAGGAAGGATGGATTGGGATACCACTCGAGGTAAGAATGATTTCGATCGTATAATTGACTTATTTTCAAAACAAAAGATTAAAATTTTAGTAGGTACACAAATGATAATTAAGGGTTTAGACTTTAAAAACGTTCATTTGGTAGGCGTTCTAAATGCAGACCATTTGATTAATTTTCCAGATTTTAGATCTTATGAAAGATCATTTCAAATGCTCACTCAAGTAGCTGGTAGATCTGGCAGATCAAGTGATCAAGGAAAAGTAATTATTCAAACTTATCAACCTAATCATGGTGTTTTAAAGTCCGTCCTAAATAATGATATAGATTCATTTTTTAAATCTGAGCTTTATGATAGAAAACGCAATCTTTACCCTCCTTATGTTAAGCTTATAAGAATTACATTTAAGAATCGAAGCATGTTTAATTTAAATTCAGCATCTGATTGGTTTTTGAATGTATTGAAACAATCTTTTGATGGAAAGATTCTGGGTCCAGTATCCCCTGTAATTAGTAGAGTAAGAAATAACTACATTAAGGAAATACTCGTTAAATTAGAATCTGATAATTCAAGGATATTTTTTAAAAAACTCTTAAATAAAACAATAAAAAGCTTTGACAGTATTAGTTCTTTTCGAAGCACGAGAGTTATAGTTGATGTAGATCCTTACTAGTACTTAATTCTAAAAAAATTTACTAAAGTTTTGGTGGTACAATAACTTAATCTATTTTTGCAAACTAAAATAATAATTATGAATAATTATGAAACTGTTTTCATTCTAAATCCCGTTCTTTCTGAAAATCAGATCGAGGAAGCAGTTCAGAAATATGAAAAGTTTCTGACTTCCAAAGGTGGAAGCATTATAAACAAAGAAAATTGGGGACTGAAAAAGCTTGCTTATCCTATCCAAAACAAAAAAAGTGCTTTTTATCATCTTTTTCAATACACTGCATTAGGTGAAACAATAAATGAATTAGAAATTTCTTTTCTGCGTGACGAAAGAGTCATGAGGTACTTAACTGTTAAGCTTGATAAACATTCATTGGCTTGGGCAGAAAAAAGAGTAAAAAAAAATGAATTAAAAAAAGCATCAAATGTCAAAAATTGAGGAACAAAGTAGTGGTAAAAAAGAAGGTGAAATAAGATATTTAACCCCTTTAAATATTGATACAGCTACCAAAAAAAAATACTGTAGATTTAAAAGAACTGGAATCAAATATGTTGATTACAAGGATTCTAATTTCTTAATGAAATTTGTAAATGAACAGGGGAAAATTTTACCCAGGCGTTTGACTGGAACATCATTGAAGTATCAAAGAAAGGTTTCAGTTGCAATAAAAAGAGCAAGACACCTAGCTATAATGCCTTATGTTGGTGATATGTTAAAATAAATTACAAGCAATGGAAATAATTTTAAAGGAAGATATTGTAAATGTTGGATTTAAGGATGATTTAGTTAAGGTTAAAAATGGTTATGCAAGAAACTTTTTAATTCCTCAGGGCAAGGCTGTAATTGCCACAAACTCAGCAAAAAAAATTTTGAGAGAGAATTTAAAACAAAAGGCTCACAAAGAAAAAAAAATAATTAAAGAAGCTCAATTATTGGCAAAAAAACTTTTGAAAATCGAAATAAAAATTTCTTCAAAGGTATCTGCAGGAGATCGTCTTTTTGGATCAGTTACATCCAAAGATTTATCATCTGCATTTGGTTCAAATGGACAAACAATAGATAAATTATTAATAAGTATACCTGGAAGATCTATTAAAAGGATTGGAAAGTATGAAGCTTCTATTCGCCTTCACAGGGACGTTGTCATTCAATACCCCTTCGAGGTGATTCCCGCAAAAGCATAGAGTTATAATCAGTCTATATAGCAGCTTGAGAAGACTTGAAATTTTCTAGATTAACAAAAGAACAATTTGAGGAGCTTAGCGATGAATTTGCCTTGTTTCTTGCTTCAAATGCTATTGATTCATACAAATGGAAAAAAATTAAGACAACTTCTGTTGATCTAACTGACAAAATTCTTGATTTATTCAGCGATACAGTTTGGAATAAAGTTTTGTCTAAGGTCAATTATTTAAATAATATTAGTTCAAGTCATATTTTTCTTTTTAAGTGTAATAAGAATTCCATAGACTCAATCGTTATAAAGTCTAACGACAATCAAATTGATTTTAAAAAATCAGAAACTCATTCATTTTTTTTAAAAAATCTTAATTCAGAAAAGATTGAAGCCTTCAGAGCAGTAAAAAAATTAAATAAAAAAGAACAAAAAAAGGAAATACATACACTTATCCGTAATGGATCCGAGATTTCTGATGGTGAGCTTTACGAGATGTATTGCAAAAGGCTTTCATAATATTATGAAAAGTAAGATATTTGTTATGTAGTTTTCTTGTTATGTCTATAAAACCAAACACCCCAAAAGGGACTAGAGATTTTTCATCTAAAGTCTTATCAAAAAGAAATTATCTTAAAGATATTATTACTAGGGCATTTGAATCATTCGCTTTCGAAGCCCTGGAGACACCTTCTTTTGAAAGGTTGACTACACTAACTGGAAAATATGGTGATGAAGGGGATAGGTTGATCTTTAAAATTCTCAACTCAGGTGAAAAGTTAAAAAAA
>TARA_B100001057_G_scaffold215043_1_pt1 | contig 14926 bp, 14 predicted proteins | sample TARA_B100001057 | Tara Oceans TARA_B100001057 (sample SAMEA2621839) | marine metagenome | biome: marine biome (ENVO:00000447); feature: surface water layer (ENVO:00002042); material: "saline water (ENVO:00002010), including plankton (ENVO:xxxxxxxx)" | depth 5 m
CTTCCTGATCCACTTCCTGATCCAGTATTTTCACATAATTCTCTGCACTCAGAAAGTGATGAGTAAATTCCTTCGTTGTTATTATTTTCTACACATTGGTTGTTGATACAATCGAATGAGGTTGTTGTTTGTATAACAGTCTTTTTACATGAAATTACAAATGCTGATACTATTATAAAAAAGAAAAAAAGAAGCTTTTTCATTCAGCAAATATAGTTTTTTTGTTTATCATTTTTAGATTGTAGTTTTAGCAAAACTAAAATCATACAAATGTAAAGTTACAGTGCATTAAAAAATTCCATAAAAACAAAACTCCAACTGCAAATATTTTAGAGTAGTAAAAATTTATTTTTATTTTTTCTGTAAAAATGTAAACTATTAAATGATTTAATACTATACTTACAATTACAACTAGAGAAAATTTTAAAGATTGATCAACAATATTTCCAAAATTTTTGCTAAACGTCCAGTTTCGGTTTAAAAAAAAATTTACGGTAAGTGCAATCACTAGCGAAAAAGAATTTGAAAAATATTTATTAATATTTAGTAATTCTTTCATAAATGTACATAAGCAAAAATTAATTAAAACACCTGCTATTCCACTTATTGAAAATTTTAATAATAAATTAAAATGTTCCATTATAATATTTACTGTACCAGTCTACGAATTTTTTAAGTCCCACATCTATAGAAGTTGAAAATTCAATTTTCATTTCTTTTCTTATTTTTCTATTATTTGCCCCAGTTTTAAAAGATTCTTCTTTTAACGCTGGCAAATAAGTAATATTTGCTTTTTTATTTATGAGGATTTCTAGCTTTTCCAGCAGTTGTGTAATTTTTATTTGCTTGCCATAACCAATATTAAAAACCTTATTTTTTTTAGATTCAGTGAATAATAATTTTATGATTGCTGAAGTAACATCTTTTATGTAAGTAAAATCTCTAAGATTTTCTCCTCTGTTGTACAAGTAAATCTTTTCTGAATTAAGAATTGCACTAGTAAATTTGTAATATGACATGTCTTCTCTACCAAATGGTCCATAAACAGAAAAAAATCTTAGACCAGTTGTATTAAGATTGTAAAGGTGTGAATATGTGTAAGCTAACAACTCATTTGTTTTTTTTGTAAAAGCATAAATACTTTTTGGATAATCTGACGCGTCAGATTCACATGAGAAAGAGTTTACATTATTTTCATCATATATGCTTGAACTACTAGCATAAAAAAAATGCTCAATTTTATAATCCTTACATTTTTCGATGATATTTTGAAACCCATTGATGTTATTTTTAATATAGTGATCTGATTTTTTGGTGCTTTCAATCACGCCAGTTGATACTGCAAGATGAACAACTTTTTTTATTTTATATTTATTAAAGAGTTCGTCTAATTTTTGTTTTTCAGAGCATAAATCAATTTTTTTGTAAATAAATAAATGATTTTTTTTTTGATCTGCTAATTTAGAGTTTAGATGATTTAATCTTTGTTTTTGAATTCTTGAACATGAATCAGTAGTTACTTTATCTATACCAACTACAAACTGATTTTCTATAGTTGTTAAGTCACATATTAAATGTGAGCCTATAAAGCCTAAACAACCAGTAACTAATATCATCTATAACTAATTATGTATAAAAAACCCAAGTTTTAGCTTGGGTTTTTTAAAATAAAACAAATTCTTATTTAGCCATTTCTTGATCTGGAGCTAATGCCATTACCATTCCAGTAGCGTCGAAATAGTCACCTGATGCAGTAATTTTTCCATCCTTTACATAAAAATAGTGATAAGAATCAACAGCAAATTCTTTTCCTGTAGCATTACTGGTTCCGGTCCATGTTCCGTAAACTCTTACACTTCCATTATTTTGATAATTTACAGTGTCAACTCCAGGTAACCATTTGGCATTTTCAAACTTTACATTTGAAAATCCGTTCATGTAAAACTGTGCTTGACCCATTACACCTTCATAGTCTACAACTCCTTGACCATACATTGGTGATTGATGTTTAACGCTTTCGCAGATTAAAGATTTAAATGTCTCAAAATCTTGAGGTGTTTCATAGCATGCTAATGTTTTTTTCACAATTTCAAGATTAGCATTATATAATGTCATATCTGGAATATTGTTTGGCGATGTACATGCAAATAATACAAAGAATAATGCATAAAATAAATTTTTCATTTTTTTTGTTTTAGTTAATAATTTGGTAAAAATAGTTTTTTAATTAGTTTCGAAGAATAAACTAATTCAATTGTTGAATTTCCTTCAAGACATCATCTGCTTTTTTTTCTAGCTCATCGCTTTTTTTTCTGTCAAACTTTGACATTTCAAATGCCTCTTTTTTTAACTTATTATATTGATTTTGAAGTTTCTCTTTTTTTGATTTTTTCTTAAATAATCCAAACATTTTAAATTTTATTTATTGCCATTTTGTATCCTTAGAAATATCTTTTCTAAGTAAGTTTTTTGAAATCTCATTCTCCACATATCCCAAATAAAAAAGTCCTAAACACCTTTCACCTTCATTAAGTTTTAAGAAGGAAGATAAATCTTTGGAATACTTTGGGGTACTCCAGTAGCCTCCTACTTTTGAATTAACCATAGCTATCCAAAGGTTTTGAACAGCCATAGATGTTGCTGCTACTTCTTCCCACTCAGGAACAGATTTATCTTTATCTCTTCTCATACAGATACATATAATATGACTAGAGAGTTGAAATTTTATTTTCATTTTATCAACTTGGTGTTTTCTGAAGTTTTCAGAGTTGATATTTAAAATATGATTTAACAACTTATCTTTTGTTTTTGAAGTAAAAACTCTGTAAACCCATGGTTGAGTCATTTTATGACTTGGTGCATAATTAGATATATCAATAAGCTCTGATATTATACTATTCTCTAAAATTTTTCCTGAAAATTGACTAGGATATGTCGATTTTCTTGATTTTATAATTTGAATGACATTTTTATCTAACATTATAATATCCAATATAAATTAATTAAAAAAACTATAAATGTTAATAGAACACTTAACGTATGTAGCATCTTAAATTTTTTTGAGTTACCACTATCAGTAGCTTGATTGGTAGAAGGAATTAACAAATAACAAATTAATGGAAGAAATATACTTGCAAGGCAAACAATCAATAAGTCTGTTGAATAAAATTTTGATTGAAAATAAGAAACTAGTAATGAAATTGTTGATAGCAAAGGTATAATTAAAAATATTCTTGGAAAAACTTTCCTTATGTAAGTACTAGAGTTCTTTTTATCAATATGTTTAAAGATTAAAGGTGCAGAAATAAAAGATTGAAAAAAAATTATTCCAAAAATTATACCTGAAATAAAAACACTAAAGTGTGTATTTGGCTCTGACAAACTCATCTAAAATTACTTAATCAAAATTTTCTTTTCAACACTTCCATCATCATAAATATAGATTACCGGCCTACCAAGAATATTATTTGTTGCTCTTCCAAGAACATCAACTACTTCTATTAATTTCTTAACTGTTACTTTCGATGGATTTGTTGAAGATACACTTAATGGAGCCATTTGGAAGAAAAAATATTCAGCTCTTTCAGGAAGCAATGATATTGCATTAGTATTTTCTGACCTAAAATAATAATTAATTGTATCGTTATAGTTTTGTAAATCAAAAGTTGTACTAAAAAATCCATCTCCTGCGGTGAGGTCTCCATTAATTCCATCATCATTCATTAAAAATGATTTGAATTTTGATTTTTGTTTATTAGTTGACACCATTAGCTCAACATTATCAGTATTTGAAGAATATACTGTAAAAACGTTGTTATTAAAGTTGTGAGAAGTTAAAACTGGTGGAACATAGTTAATCTCAGGGTGGCTCATTAAAAACTGCTTTCTTTCAATCATTGTTTTCATAATACCACCAAATCCCCATCCTGTCCAAATCGGATTTTCTGTATTATTGTAGTACTGTGAAAGACTAAATTGTTTATTGATGTCACTATTTATATCATTATTAGCTCTTACTTGATAGTCATTTATATATGCTCTGATTGTGGTTGTATCAAAGGATTCGTTTAAGATTGTTCTTAAATGAGCTGTATATAATTTTCTATAGAAGTCATTATTTAAAAGTTTATCAAGTAATGGCCTCCATTCCCATGGCTGTGGCGCTCCCATTGGCCCGGTGTATGGACCACCCACATAATACGGATCGTATTCATAAATTGCAGATTGGTTCCAAAAATTCCAACCCATGATTGCTCCTGCGAAGCTATTGTCTAAATCCCATGGTATCATTTGAAAAAGACCGTCTTCAGTTTGATACAAATAATAATTATGAACATAATAAGTGTTGTAGCAGTCTAGGTTCTGTAGAGTTTGATTAGCTGCGAAAGCCCATAAGGTACGATCCACATTCAACACACTATCTATATTTTGAAATTCATAAACAATAGTTCTTATCAAATCAACAAGCTCAGTCCAACCATTATCCGATTTCATATCATATGAATTATAATATAGAGTTGAGTCATCTCCTAAAAAGTTTAGATTAGGAGGCAGAGCAGATGGTGCCCCAGTAGTATCACAAAATCGATCTATGTTATCACATTTAAATAAGGGTCCTTTTTTCTCATCAAAGTGCTTATCTAAAAACTGTTTATTAATTGACTCATCATTAACATACATTCCTACATAATTGCCTTGAGAAAATAATTTAATAAGATTTGATTCGCCAGTTGGCAAATATTCTTGATAAATTTTTGCAGATATGACTTGCTTCATAAATGTTGGATCCATCCATGCGTTAGCTAATTTCATTTTCTTATATTCCATTACCTTTTGACCTCCAACAAAATAGTTAATGTCAATATTGTATGGTACCTTTCGATTTGATGCATCATTAGGTAAGCAAAATGTTGAGTTACCTTTGTATCTCACGCCGACACTATCATAATCAATATTATTAATTGTTAAAACCGCTGGTATCCTTAAATCAGGATTATAAAACCAAGAACTAACCAATACTTGATGATAGTTAGGATCATAAAAATCTAAATAGATACTTCTTAATGAATCATGATCAAATAATCCGCCACTTGCGTCGTACTTGACAGTTGGGTCGTAAATTGACTGAGCACTTACTAAGTAGCAAGAAAAAAACAATAATATTATGTAAAAATGCTTCATAAAAGTTATGCAAATTTAAATAAAACTTTAAACTAAATATTAAATAAAAAAAAGTAACCTATTCGTCAAGTAAATTAAAAAATTCGTCAAGATTAGGTGATAGTATGATATCTATTCTTCTATTTGCACTTCTTCCCTCTATAGTTAAATTAGTCATTATAGGTGAAAACTCGCCCTTACCAGCAGCCATTAATTGAGATGATTTAATCTGCGAATTGTTAGCTAAAACCTTAACTACAGAGGTAGCTCTCAAAACACTTAAGTCCCAATTATCTTTTACTAAGCCTCTGCCACTCAAAGGTATACTATCTGTATGCCCCTCGACAATAATCTCTAACTCTTGTTGATTTGATAAAACATCTGACAATTTATTTAGCGCACTTATGCCTTCATTGTTTACATCATATTTGCCAGAGGCAAAAAGTAAGCTTTCCTCTAACGATAAATATACTTTCCCGTTTCTTTTTTCAATTGTTAAGCCATTTCCCTCTAGTGCTGATAGTGCACTTGAAATTCTTGCCTTTAAATCAGTAACCATAGAATCTTTCTTATTTATGATTGATTCGAGCTCTTTAACTCTCAAAGATCTGTAATCAAGTTCTTGATTTGCATTTGTAAGCATATCTTTTTGAAACAGAATTGAATCAGAGAGTGATTGAAGTTCTTCTTTCTTAGAGATTAATTTCATTTGTGAATCATCTAACTTCTCAATAAGTCTTTTTGTTTCTTTGGCTTTTTCTGACATAAATCTTGAGCTTTTTGATGACAACAAATCATATGCCTCACTGAGGTCTTGATACTTGCTATTCAAACTTTTATATGCTTGGCCATTATTTATTGAATCTTCTTTGATTTTATTTAGATTCTCTTGTGCTAGCCTAACTGAATTTTCTAATTCTATGATTTCATTTTGAAGTTTTAAGTTTTTTAAATCTTTTTCATTTGCTCTGTTCTTATTGTACTCATTTTGCTTAACAAGATCGTTATGAATCTTAGGTGTTACACATGAAAACAAAAATATCGATGAGAATATTAATAACTTTTTCATCATTTGAATTTTTATAAATTTATTAATGAATTCACTTTGAAATATAAATGAGTTACTTATTTTTCAACAAATTCAATTGAACAACTAGTTAACTATTAATCTATGAACTGTCCTTTGATTATTTTCAATTAGATTTATAAAGTAGACACCCGATGACAAGCTACTGGTATTAATCTTCGAGTGACTTGAGAACTTATCTATTTGTGAACTGACTTTTTTCCCATATAAATCAGTAATAAATAATTTTTGATTAGTACTTGAATATATAATGGCATAATCTTTTGCAGGATTGGGGAATACTTTATGCTTTTTATTTTGTTCAAAGATTAATGAGTTACTAGGCAGCGGGGTGATTTTAGATAAGCCCGTTGATGTTCCAACCCAAACATTGTTGTTGTAATCTACTTTTAAGCAAGTTACATTGGGGCCAGCAACTCCATCAGAAATATCAAAATCTTGCCAAATCGAACCATTGTAAAAAGCTACGCCACCTTCAGCAAGATAACCTACATAAATTGCCACCCATATTCTGTTCCAGGAATCAATATCAATCTCTACTACTGGATTTAAAGTATCAGGAGGTGGAAGTGAATACATAATTGTATGGTTTTCAATAATATTATTGTTGTTATCAAATACTGACAACCCACTGTTTGTCCCTACCCATTTTCTATTGTATTGATCAATTAATATATCGGTAATTCCATTACTAATCAGATTACTATTATTTGTATTAATATTTGAGAAATTATTATTCGCGCTTTCTACTATTACTCCATCTAACAAACTTGCAAACCATGAATTTCCTTGATTATCAAAATCACACGAAAGAATGAAATTACCAGGGTTAATTACTGACCAACTGGCACCATCAAAGACACTAACTCCAGAGTTAAAGTTTGCATGAGAGCACCAAACATTACCAATTTGATTAATATCAATATTTACAACTTTGTTATCTGATAGCCCTGAGAGCATATCATATGACAGCCAATTACTTCCGTTATAAACACTTAACCCAAAGTTAGTCCCAACATATACTTCATTATTTAAACCACATTTGATAGATAATATATTATTATCAATAATACCGTCTGAAACATTATAATTAGTGAAGGATATCCCATCAAAATATGAAACTCCATTATTTGTACCAATCCATATATTACCACTATTGTCTGTGTCGATGCATGTAATAAAATCACTAACTAAACCATCAGTACTATAAAAATTTTCAATGTTTTGTGATTTTGTAAATAAAGAAAAGCTAAGCAGTAAAAAAAATAGTACTAATCTCACTTGAAGTTATATTTTAATCAATTTAACTATTTGATCAGGATTACTAATGCGAATGAAATAAGTTCCTTTATTAAGTGTTTCAATTGAAATAAAATCAGTGTTTTTTCCTTTCATCACTTCTCTAAAAAACATATCGAAAATTGTAAAATTAGATTTCTGACTAAAATTCAAATACTTATTAGATGGATTAGGGAAAATTTGAATCTTTTCTTTAATTATTTCATTTTTGCTTGTCAATAAATTATTACTTCTATTAAAGGTATGTGGTTGCAAAACAAATGAGCCGAAACCATTCGGAGATCTTGCAAATGCTATATCGGCAGGTTGAGGAGCAATTGTGATTGAATCAAACATTACACCACTTGAATTTGATAAAGTAATTTTCTCACCAAAGTTGAAAAGTCTAAAATTCGCATGATTAAAACCTTCTTGCTTTTGTTCATCAGCCCAAATTATATAGTAACCATCCGGCTCAATTGCAATTGAAGGCAACTTCCATTTAAAAAGATTTGTTGATGTATCTGATAAAAATAAATCTTCAACATTAATATAAGAGTTAGTGGAGTTATATAACTCTATCCAATCATCTGTTTCACCAGCAGGATCTTCAACCGCACTAACATTATTTGACATCAGCTCGTTGATAACAATACTTGAAACTGGAAGATTCACATTAACTGAGTAATACTCAAAAGCTGCTCTTGCAGGGGAAAATTCTCCAGCAATATTATTTTCAGCATACACATAAAAATCAATCTTATTACAAGTATTTGAAATTTTTGCACCGAAAATACCATCATTTGGCAATCCATCGTTATTATTACCATCATCAAGCATGGTAATACTTGTAAATTTCATATTATCACCAAACCTAAAATTTAGAAATACACTGTCAACATTAGAAATTGTTGCATTGATAAAGATGTCATCTCCTAAATTATAATTTATTGGATAATTAACATTAGTAATATCTGGGTGTCCATTGTAGCCTGCATAATTAGATAAATAATTTTCTCTGCTGCTCATTAACTGAGTGATACCTGGACAGTCTCCATTCACAAGACTTACAGAATTGTTAAGATTTGAAAGGAAATCAGAGTATGTATAAAATTTATTTGTATCATTTTGAACATGAGCATCTATCAGTGATCTCATTTGGTTAGCTCTATTTATGTAACTCTGATTAGTAAAGTTTTCACTAACAATAGTTCTAATATGAGCAAGATACATTTTTCTATTTCTTTCACTAGCAAATAAATTTCTCATTAGTGGTCTAGGTGATAGTGACATATTATTATGATGCACAAATGGATCCATATTTTGAGCTTGTGGAATTGAAAAGCCATTAAAATAAAGTGCAGACGCATCAGTCAATCTAAAACCTCCAAATGACATATTTAAATCCCAAACAAGAGGACTAAATTGGTTTGTTAGCTCCTCAAACAAATAATAATTTTGTGAATAGCCAATGTAGGAATCAAAGTTAACTAGAACATAATTAAATGCATGCATCCACAATGTTCTATCAATGTTTAAGTTATCATCTAATGAATTTGGGAAATTATTAAGTGTATCAATTAGTCCGTATAATTGAGACCAACCATGTAAAGATTCTAATCTGTAATAGTCATAGTAATCAGTGCTGTCACTACCGTGTGAATCACTCAAATTTGAGTTTTCACCACCAATACCTATATCAAGATTATCAGGCTCACATTTAAAAAATGGATTGTGTCTTTCTCCAAAGTTTGTACTTACAAAATCTCTATTAATTGCTTCAACATTAGTATACAAACCCCACAATGTGTCATTAATAAATACATTAGCAAAATTTGCTTTTGGTGCTGGCATGTACTTTCTGGCAATTTCATATGATAAAACCTCTCTCAAAAAACTCGGATCATATATTGAATTTGCTAACTTTATTTTTCTGTAACCGTCTAAATCTTGTCTCCCTTTAACGTAATCTATTTTTATGTTAAGAGGATTCTTTATAGTATTTACTGAAACAGAACTAAACCCTTTATACCTAATTCCTACACTATCATATTGTTCTCCATCAATAATTATATATGCGAATGTTCTTTCATCATTGCCAATGATATACAAACTATCTAAAGTGGATTGCCAATTGGGTTCATAAAAATAAATTCTTATCTCTTTTAATGAATCAGTCTCATAGAAAGAAGATTGAGCCTTAGAAAGATTAGATATAAAAATCAAAACGAAAGTTAAGTATATTATATTAATTTTTCTCAAATTACTATCTTTTGTATGAATTGTCGGTTCCTAAGTTTATATTTGATATAGTATAATCCTTTACTTATAAATTTTGTGCTAATATTAGATTTTAAATCTTTACTCTTATAAACTACTCTTCCATCTGATGAGAAAATCATAAGTTCTTCAGCTATTTCATTTATATTGTCATATTTTATTAAACTATTGTGATGATAAAAAAGTGTCGGATTATTTAGTTCCTCAATACTAGAAGCATTAAAACATGATGTACTACTTGTGTTCATGTAATCTTTTAGAACTTGTATTCCTGGGTGATCACACTCATATCTGAAAGCTTTTTGAGATTGAGCATTGTATGGTCCCCAAATAATATTGTTTAATGAGTCAACTTCATACATTACACCAGCACCACCTTGTCCTCCAGATGCATTAACAAAAATGTTACCATTGGACATTCTATCAGATGCTGATTGACCAGGTGCTGAATATTGACAAAAATATCTGGATGTGTAGCTACTTGGACCATAGGGTTGGCCAGAACTTCTAAAATAAGTATATCCATTTACTGGAGTCAGAATAGCATCAACAGTTGACTGATTATTACCTCCTCCAGAGTTATTAAAAATTTGTAAGTGCCCACCGAACGGTCTTCCATCATCTTTGACCCACCTTACATCGTGTACTGCATTAGGGATTAATCTTTGGCCAGCCATACCATAGTTAGCAGGATTTCCCCATCTATAAAGAATGTCTCCACCCATCCCAGAGTTACCACCTATGTGGCTTGCAGCTTCTGCAGTTGTGGTACTATGATCTATTATATATATCTCGCTTGAGAATCTCGAAGAAAAGGCTATTTGATCCAAATCAGGATTATAATCTACTCCGTTAACATGAAACCAATCACCTCCACCTCCTCCAGGTCCTCCTCCACTATTTTGTATCATATTAATATCAATTAGCTCAGGGTGATCTGAAATATCATTTACATAATTTGGCTTATTTGGATCTACATCTTGACATAAATGATCCCAAATATGCCACTCCCAAACTATTTGTGCTGTGCCTGTATTTGGATTCCCCTCAATTTCAACAAAATGAGTTGGCCACTTTCCAGAGTTAGAAACATTTCCTGTAAAGCCTGCATTAATAAGCTCAGCTTGTGACTTGGCTTCCCAAGCAGTTAATAAAACATTATCTCCTATTAGACATATATCATGGTGCGATAAAACACTCGAGCTTGAATAAATAAAATCCCAAACAACATTTCCGTTTGGATCAATCTCTTGTACTCTTCCTGCATCTGCAGCACCTCCTAAAGAATTGTTTGTTCCTCCTGTCTGGGTATTATTTTTTGTTCCTCTAACAATATTTCCATTGTCTTTGAGAAGAACGGTGTAATTGCATTCTGTACTTAAATTCCAAGTATGAGCTATATTTTCATTCTCATCAATTAAATATGTTGTAGTGTTGCCTTGTCTGTTATATAGAGCAAAGCCACTGAATTGAGCAAAAACTTCGCTGGTAAAAAAGATTAGGAGAACAATTATTTTTATAATCCTCTTTGTTTTTAAATTCATTAAATAAATCTTTGATAAAATCAAAGATAGTTAATAAATTTTAGTAGGTCATAGAAACCCAACAGCCATCAACCCACAAAAAACCAGTTGGCATGCTTTTCCAATATCCTTTTTGCCATTTGTAGCCTATCTTTTTTTTCTTCCATTTTCCTGAAATCCAAACATATTGCTGATAGAAAGGACTCCATTTCCAATGACCACCTATCCAAACATATCCTCTCTTTTTGTATTTTGGATTATTAATCTTTGCTTTTTTTCTTATGGGTTTTTTAACAACAACTCTATTTTTCTTTTTTCTTTTTTTCTTCTTATAGTAAATATTTCCATTTTTATCGATGTATTTATTTTTTCCAGATTTAGTTATAATTTTCTCTGATTTATTTTTTTTTAAGTTAACTACTGTTTGAGAATTTACATCATTAAAGAAGAAAAAGAATAATATTGCTATTGTTGTTAATTTATTCATGCTAAAAAGTTTAGATTTTATATTTTTATAACTTTAAATCTGATTATTTATTGTATGATAAAAAAATTAATTTATTACTTTTTACAAGGTTTATTGTATATAGTACCGATTGCAGTAACATCTTATGTAGCCATTTGGGTCATCAGAAGTTTAGAAAATATTTTTAATTTCAAAGTGCCTGGTCTAGGCCTAATTGTTGTAATATTTTCAATCATCATTATTGGCTTTATTGGATCTATTGTTATAAAAAGTCCTATTAATGCTTTCTTTAAAAGAATTCTAAAGAAAGCTCCATTGCTTGAAACTATATACTCCTCTGTTAAGGATTTAATGGGAGCATTTATTGGTAAAAAGAAAGGGTTTAAACAAGCAGTTTTTGTTAAAATTTTTGATAATTCAACAATTGAGAGAATTGGATTTATTACAAACGAAGATTTAGAAAAATTAAAAATAAATGAAGGAAGAGTATTGGTATATATTCCTCACTCTTATAACTTTTCTGGAAATCTTTACGTAGTAGAAAAGAAATATATAACTCCAATAGATGCTTCATCAAGTGAAGTTATGAAGTTAATTGTTTCAGGTGGGGTTGCTGAATTTAATCAATCGGAAAAAAAAGAACAATAATGAAAAAAATATATCTGTTACTGATAATGTTCTCTGTTACATTTGGTTTTGCTCAAAACCCTGGAGACACTATTGTTGTACAAACATTTGACTACAGCATGACCTACGGACAGGCATGGGGCCCTCCAAGAGATACTATTGCTCATTTCCCTAACGATCCAAATTTAACTTTTGAGAAGATTATTATGTCTTATAGTATGAGATGCAAGGATGGTCAGGTAAATCAATCAGGAGGAAATAATGTAGCATGTGGAGAATGGGATTACAGCTGTCACACTTATATACATGACAGCACTAGAACAGACTCAATTCTTAATAGAACAGCTAGTCATTCAATCACTAATTTTAATGGATCAAATTACCCATACATCAATTATCCTATTTATAATTATATACAAACAATTGACTCTTTAGGAAACATCATTATTGATTCTGTACTCGCCAGTGCAGATACTATCTATGAAATGGGTATAATTTCCAATAGCAATAGTTTACTTCATGATGTTATAGACACATTATCTATTAATACATATTGGCAACCTTATAGCTACACCACTGACAGCTCAGGAAATGTTATAAATATTGATACAATGCTTTCCACAGGAGTAATTAATATTTCCCAAATTAACTATTACAAAAGATACCCAATGGCCTTTCAAATAATGTCTTTTGTAACACCATACGGAATAGGTTTAGATTTAGGTGCTGAAGGTAAAACTTGGTATTTTGATTTAACAGATTATGCTCCAATTTTTAAAGGAAATAAGAGGATTACTGTTAGTGGGGGTGGACAATGGCAAGAGGATATGGATATAAAGTTTTATTTTATAGTTGGAACTCCTCCCAGAGATGTTCTTGAAATGCAGCAAATATGGAGGCCTCAATCAAAAAGTTACACAAGCATCATGAATGATGACTGTTTTGAACCACGATCTCATAAAATGCTTTCTAGTGCAAGTACATTTAAAATTAACACTGTGGTCACTGGACATGGACAGCAAGGGGAATTTATTCCAAGAAATCATTACATTGATGTTGACAATAACCCTTCAAATAAAAACACATGGAGAGTATGGACTGAATGTGCTGGAAATCCTGTATACCCACAAGGGGGTACTTGGATTTATGATAGAGCCGGATGGTGCCCTGGGCAAGCTTCTGATGTTAATGAATTTGACATAACAAGTTTGGTTACTCCTGGACAACAACATACATTTGACTATGGACTAAACAACGCAACTGGCTCATCAAATTACTGGGTTAGCAGTCAGTTAATTAGCTATGGGACACCAAACTTTAACTTGGATGCAAGAATTACTGAGATATTATCTCCAACTAATAAAGTTGTTAATTCAAGAAAAAACCCAATATGTTCAAAACCTGAGATTGTGATTCAAAATACTGGATCAACAAATTTAACATCTCTGATCATTAATTATTGGATTAAAGGATCACCAAACCAAGAAACATTTCAATGGAGTGGTAATCTCTCATTCATGCAAAAAGACACTGTTAAATTACCAGATCCTCAAAGCCTATGGAATCAATCTACTAATACTATATTCAATGTTAATATTACAAGCCCTAACGGTGGCTTTGATGAGTATGTTTTAAACAACTCAATGAGTAGTCACTTTGAATATCCTCCAGAATACAATGATATTTTTACAATATGGGTTCAAACCAATAGTGGAGTAATAAATTCTCTAACTCAATACTCAGAAACATCATGGGAAATCACTGATAATTCTGACAATATGATTTATAATTCTGGTATACTTATATCAAACACCCAGTACAGAGATACTGTTCAATTTGCTCCAGGATGCTATACATTCAAAGTAACTGATGTAGATGATGACGGATTAGATTTCTGGGCTAACAATGACGGTGCAGGTATGATTAGATTCAGAGATATTGGAGCTTCCTGGTTCAAAATTTTTGATTGTGATTTTGGTTCCTTCATAAATCATGAATTCAGAGTTGCAAACAGTACAGCAGGAGTTGAAAATTTCAATACCCCAATAAGTATTTTCCCTAATCCAGCTAAAAATCAGATAACAATTAGCGCAAGTATATATAATCCTGTTAGTATATCAATCATTGACAAAGTTGGCAGGATAATTGAAAAGAAAGATTGTATGAATTTGGTTAAAGAGGTAATTGATATCAAGAACGTGAATAGCGGCTCATATTTTATTGAAATTATTTCAGACCACAAGAAATATATTAAGAAGTTTGTCAAAAACTAATGTCACACTTCGAAAATCTTACTAATTATAAAAGATTCAACACCATTGAGGTAAAGGTTGGTCCAATAGCTATTGGTGGTAAAAACCCGATACATATTCAATCGATGACAACTGCAAACACAATGAACACTTCTGCAACAGTTGATGAGTCTATCAGAATGATAGATGCAGGATGTAAACTTGTTAGAATAACAGCACCTAATAAAAGAGATGCAGAAAATCTTGCCAACAT
>TARA_B100001057_G_scaffold27978_2_pt1 | contig 14896 bp, 10 predicted proteins | sample TARA_B100001057 | Tara Oceans TARA_B100001057 (sample SAMEA2621839) | marine metagenome | biome: marine biome (ENVO:00000447); feature: surface water layer (ENVO:00002042); material: "saline water (ENVO:00002010), including plankton (ENVO:xxxxxxxx)" | depth 5 m
GCCCGGTTGCGCCCTGCCTGAGGCCAACCATTGCTGTCCAAATCCGCAACCAAGTATTGTTGGTTACCTCCATGGTAATTAGCCAGGTTGCAAAAAATCGTTTGAGACAAAGCCACCTTCAAGTCGGTCCCCTTCCAGTCCTCGGCAAAGTGTCGAAGGAACTTCAACTGCCTCTCGCCCAGGAGAATCAATCCCTCCTTGTCCACGGAAGCAGGATCAAAATCCGGATCCTTCACGTGATCCGGGCGGCCCTTCCAATAGTTTACTTTTCCTTCGGGGCCCGACTTGAACTTTCGGTCTTCGAGAATCGCAAATCCCACTCGGCCATAAATCATGTCTCCGTAGTAGACTCCGATTCCCCGCTCCACGGGAGTCGGATCGAAGGGAGCGGGGTGATGGTCCGTCTGGGTACGTTGCACGGCATTGACGAAATCCTCGTGCATGGCGAAGCCTCCTTGAGAATGTCCTTTGATTCCTCCGCAATCTCGACCGGAAGCACCCCAAATGTTCCCTTGGTAAACGTCATGATCGTCGGGCAATGCGATGGTCGGACGGTCACGCATGAGATCACGGAATGCCCAGCCCCAAAGATAAATCTTACGAAGATAGTTGAGCACCGCCAAGTCGACGGGACTACGATGAATCCCGTACCCGCCTACGTCCTCGTAGATTTGATCCCCGGAAAAGAAAAGCATATCGGGGTTAACGATCCCGACGTTCTCGACTAGCTTGGAATTCGGGAAGGCTGTGGCTTTGTTCCCTGTGAAACCGGCGACCACGACCTCTTTTTTTTCAGTCGGATCTTTTCGGATAACCCCCTCGAAATATCTCTCAGTTGTTGAGCCATCTTTTTTCCGATCCTCAAAGGCAACCCGATAGGCAACGTCTCGGGAATCTTCCCATTTCTTGACTCGAAAAGTCGCCGTTCTGGACAAAGGATCGATTTTCGCAACGGCTTGCTTTTTCCATTTCCCCGACCCAACCTTGGCTTCAAGCCTTACCGACAGGGCCTCCTTTTTTCCCAAGGGTGGCATCTGGACAGTTAGGGTGAGCACTCCTCGACTCAAAGTATGCATGGCATAGAGGATCGGGCCGAAGGCAAGGTCGGGACGAGCTTCGAGCATCCCCCCTTTGACCTTCCAGTCGGAAAACCAAAATCGCGCTAACTTTCCCACTCCCTTGGCATTTGATTGGGGATCAATATTGCAACCAATAGCTAGGTTGCCGGCGAGAGTTTCGCTCTTGAGCGCAGAAGAGGAAAGTTTGGCCAGTTCTTTTTCGGTTCCAGCTTCCAAAGCGATGAGTACAAGACGGTGAGACCCTTTGGACTTCGAAGGAATGGCTTCCAAACGCAAAGTAAGATCTTGAAGGGAAGACAGCGCTTTTGCCGACTCGGTGTTTCCAATGAACAATTTGCCGTTCGTTCGGACGCCTGCCACTAGTCCCTTCCCCATAAGCAGGCTGGCCCGTGGGTCCCGGGTTTCCTGATCGATCACCCCGATCATAAACCCGGCCGAACCTTTTTTTGTTTTCTCCTCAATCCCCATCCGAACGGAAGCTACGAAAGATGCCCTCGGGTCGGCGGCGCTCAAGCCATGGGTGAGCAAGTGAACGTTACGGTTTGCACCGTTTCGCACACATACTATACGGCCATCTTCAACTCGCCAATCTTCCATCGGATTAGCCCAATATTCCTCCCCCAACCATACCCGATCATGGGTATTGTGGAAGTCACTGGCGAACTCCCCGGCATTAAGAAAACAGAAAAAAGATAAATTAAGGAAAAGATAGAAGAGTTTCATTTTTCAAGGTAGCTAGTTAAATACGTGAAGGAGATGGAGTCATCTCCCATAGGCAAAAGAAGGAACGCCGCAGACACCCAAACCATCGACCACGAAGACCTTGCCTGCATCCGGTTCTTTCAATGTCTTGTGCAAACCGGTCGTTACGAAAAGGCGCTCTAAATTCGGACCACCAAATGCGCAGGCGGTTGTTTCCACGCAGGGAAAGTCGATTTGATGCAAGAGCTCTCCAGACAAAGGATCGATCCGCAGAACGGTTCCTCCATGGCACATCACCACCCATAATTTGCCTTCGGCATCAATGGTCATCCCGTCCGGCGAACCGGCAAAATCGGCCTCTCCGGTATCGACGACCGTGGAAGGTTCACCGAGCGCACCCTTTTCATTGTCGAAAGAATACGCCACTATCTTTTGGGTAGGCGTGTCGATATAGTACATCTCGGTCGCCTCCGCATTCCAACAAATCCCGTTTGAATTGGTAACCCCTGGTACTTTAAGGCTAAGGTTGCCTTCCAAGTCGAGCATGTAGAGGTTCGCATCGCCTGTCTTCTTGACCGTGCTGATTGAGCCCGCCCAAAAGCGCCCTGAGGGGTCGCATTTGCCATCGTTGAACCGGTTATCGGGTCGCTTGTCTCCTTCCGGGTCCGCCAAATTCGTTTTTTCTCCGGATACTGGATCGAAGGAATAGATTCCCGAATCACCTGCACAAAGAAACCCTCCGGTTTTCATCGGAACCACCGTCCCAATGCGCTCTCCCATCTCCCAACTATCCTCACTGCCCGTCTCGGGATTCAATCGAACTAGGACATGCCCTTCGATATCAACATACAGCAAATGATTTTTCCAGAATACAGGGCCCTCACCCCATTTGGAAACGCGTGAGCCTACAGGTTGAATCGATATGGATTTGTTCATCCTTCTTTATTGGTCGCCTCACTCACGGCTTGCAACCAATTCCTTGCAATTAGTTCATGCCCCTGAGGCAAAGGGTGAACACCATCCCAAATCCAATGCTCCGGGCTCACCTTTGTAGCCGCCTCGTCAAAAACTTCCTGCGTTTTGATGTGAATGGCTTGGTATTCTCTCGCCAGTCCAAGTACGATTTCGCAAAGCTTGTCCACGATTTCCCGCTTTGCCCTGAATGCCGATTGATCCGTCAATCTACCGGAGGCAAGAACGAACGGATCAAGCAAAACCAGCTTAAGGTCGGCTTTCGCCTTCCGGCTCGAATCCAGAATAAAACGATAGTCATCCTCCCATTCCTTCAGACCCTTGTCCTTGGTTACCGAACGACCAACGTCATTGATCCCGATCAAGATACTCAACAAGTCCGGTTTCATATCGATCGCATCCTTTTGCCATCGGGCCTTCAGGTCACTGACTTTGTGACCGCTCATGCCACGGTTGTAAAAGTCCAATCCAGCTTTCGGCATATCGACTCCCAATCGGGCCGCTATCAGGTAAACGTAACTATGCCCCAAATAGTGATTGCGATCCTTTTGGTTCCTTCCCCATTTCATATCGGTGATCGAGTCACCTTGAAAAAGGAGGCGGGAACCGCTCATGAACTTGGGCCGGCGATAATGATACCCGTTTACCGAAGATACGCCGGGCTCGGGCTCTTTTGCTTTAGCGGAGGAAGCGGCGATCAATGAAGTGGCACAAGTTGCACTGCAGTTGATAAAGGATCGTCGATTAATCATTGTACAGTTTTAGGGGTTTGGTATTCATGCGAATCGAAAGAGGGCTTCGGCACTCATTCCGGAGTGTCCAGTGCTTTCCCCGAAGTTTAACTTAAAGAAAAAATCACTCCAGCCTCAACCACTACAACCATAAAAAAAGATACAAAATTCAGATTTAAAGAAGTTTTAATCCAACGCCTTAATACCTTGAAGTAAAAGAATGGGGAATCTTATTTAATAATAGCCAAGTACGAAAACTTGGTATCCCAATCACTCCTAATGGCTTCTTCCAATTCCACCAAATTCGCTTCTTTGAGTCCCATGGTCTTCAGAAATTTCTGACTCGGCGGACGATGAAACGAATGACCACTGCTTCCGAATTCCATCTTGTGGACGAGCGAGTTTGCCAAACAAACGATATCCACGAGGAGATGGACTTCCGGGTCTTCCAGTTCGCCTCTATCCTCTCGTGATTCAGTATGATGCCAACGAATGGTCTGACATAATTCATTGGGCATTGCCCATTGATTGGCGATGAGGCCACCGAGAATATCGTGCCGCAGAAGTTTCCTGACGATTTCCATTTCGCAAATGGTCATCTTTTTTCTCTTCGCGGACAAGAGTTCTTTGCTGAAACTCTTGGCATCGAAATTAATTTTGGCTACCTTCCCGATATCGTGAAGCAAACCACAGGCATAAGCCCGGTCGTTGTCACCATACTCCAAAAAGTCACTGATGACGTGAGAAGCAAGAGCCACGCCTACGCAGTGCTTCCAAAGGGATTCCACTTTGAAAAACGGGGGGAACTTCGTGTCCGAAAAGAAAGGCAAGACCATGACGTTCATAATGATCTTTTGGATGTTCTCAAAACCAAGCTTATGGATCGCATCACTAATGGAAGTTATCCTTTTCTCTTCAATTTCGAGAAATTCCCCTTTATTGACGACTTTAAGAATCTCCAAACTAATGGATTGGTCTATTCGAATCTGTTCTTCTATCTCATCCAAGGTTATGTTCAGGTTTCCCAGAGTTTTCACCAAGTCATCAAGAATCTGAGGCAGACTCGGGAGTTTTTCTCGGAGGCCTTCTACGATCTGTTCGTAGGTAACTTCCTCTTTTGTCATGCTTTTGTGGCTTTTAGAGTAAAAATTTGAAGTATTTAGAATACCTTTCTCCAAGACTCAAATTAAAAAACACCATTGAACCGGATTCGCTAGTTATTTTTTCTCCAAGAATCCCGGAAAAATTTCATAGCCAACTCCTGAATGTCTTGGTCCGCAGGCAAAACAGGAAGACCCGAACCCTTGACTCCGTAAGCAATACATTCGACACCAAGCAATTCGCATTTCTTTTTCACGAAAAGAGCGTTGTCGGGGTGATGTACTCGATCTTTCCGGTTCGAACGGTTGTAAACGAAGATTGGAGGACCTCCCTTTCGTAAGTATGGAATGGTCAGCAGAGGGGTGCCCATGGGTTGCTGGATTGGAAAGAGGGAACGGATTCCCAAATCATGGGCGTGCCCTACATGGCAAGTGATGATGGCCCCTGCGGAGCCACCCGATACCGAGATTCTCTTTGGGTCGAGGTTGTACTTCGCGGAATTTTCCTTGAGGAAACGGATTGCCTCGGCGCAATGATTCATGATCTTGAGGTAGTCTTTTTCTACATGAACGAGGAAGGGATAATTAACGCTCGCGAAGGCAACTCCTTGGGGATGATATTTCCGCAGCATGGAACTACGGGAAAAGAAGGCCTTGTCACCAGTCTTGAACCCACCCCCATGGAAGTAGACGACCAACGGAGCAGGCCTTTTGCCCTTAACCGTCCACAAGTCCAGCACACTGCGGTCAAACTCCTTGCTGTAGCGCAAATTTCGGTGGGTTGGTTGAATCGACTGACCAAAGCAAACCGGACCAAGCAAAGAAAGTAACGCAAGGATAGTGACGACTTGTTTCATAGGAATGCTCGGGTAAGTGATTTCCAGGCTTCTCATTTCAGGCTAATTGTTTTTCCCAGGTTTCTTTTTACTCTTTGGAGGTTTCATTGTAAGACCAACCTCCCGGGCCAACTCTTCCCAGCGTGTCTTCATTTGCAGCACCCGTTCGGGAAACTTGGAAGCAAGGTTTCTTGTTTCAGTACGATCCTTGCCCAATTCGTACAACTGCCAAGGGTCGTTCTTTTTTTGAACGAGTTTCCAGGAGCCTTCGCGGAGGACTTGCCAACCCCCATATTGAAAGAAAATGGGCTTTTCACGCTCAATCTTTTTGCCGGCAAAAGTTGGGGTAAGGCTGATGCCGTCCAAAGGAGGAAGGTTTTTAGGATACCGCGCCTTTTCACCGGCAAGTTCCATAAAGGTAGGCACGAAATCAATGAGGTGACAAGGTTCGCGAGAAATCGAATTTTTGGGCAACTTGATCCCATCCGGCCAATGAGCGATCATAGGGGTGCAGATGCCTCCTTCCAATCCCTGAACCTTCCATTTGCGCAAAGGACTGTTGGTGGCGTTCGCCCAAGATTGCCCAATCGCCTCAAAAGAACCGACGCTTCCCCATTGCGCACTTGGGTTCTTAACTCCCCTCGACGGCTTCTCATGGCTTGCCCCGTTGTCGACCAGAAAGAGAATCAAGGTGTTTTCCATTTGCCCGATTTCACGAAGCTTGGAGGTCAGGCGACCTATGTTTTGATCCATTCTGTCCACCATCGCCGCATGAATCTGCATACGCAGAGCTTCATTCTTTTTTTCTTTTTCCGCCAGAGCGGACCAAGGAGTGTGCTCGGGTTCGCTCAGTTGCGCTAAGCCTTCTTGGAACAATCCCATCTCAATCTGTCGTAAGTACCTGGCCTTGCGGATGGCCTCGTATCCTTCGTCATAGAAACCGTCGTACTTGAGGATATCCTCGGGATGAGCATGGAGCGGCCAGTGCGGCGCGTTGTATGCCAAGAAAAGAAAGAAGGGATCAACACTGCCTTTTTTCTCCTCCAACCATTCAAGGCTCCAATCGGTAAAGGCATCAGTCGCAAAAAAATCCTTGGGGGGAAGATAGGGCTTCACTAATTTGTCATCAAAGGCCCAAGTGTATACCGCACCCCAACCCGGGACATGCTCACCCGATCTTGCCTTGTCCCCGGGATTCCAAAAATTAATCGCTCCTCCCAAAAACCCGGAAAAATGATCGAATCCCCGGTCGTATGGATTGAAAGACGCATGGTGCTTGCCCGACCACCAGGTTCGGTAACCGGCTGGCTTGAGGATTTCACCGACAAGAGCGGTATTACCGAAGTCCCGGTCACTGCGGTGATGATACAACCCCGTTAAAAGACTGATCCGCGTAGTCCAGCATTTGGAAGTGTTGTAGGCTTGAGTATATCTGATTCCATCTCTTGCCAACCGGTCAAGGTGAGGTGTTTTGATTTCACCCCCATAACAACCCAAATCCGAATACCCCATGTCATCGGCCAGAATAAGAACCACATTCGGACGATTCGCGGCATGGGATAAAATCGCAAAACCAATCCAAATAAAAAAACCTAATAGGAGAGAGTCTTTCAAGTTAATTTCTGACTCCTTTTCCTATTCCAGTCTTACGTAAACGCTTCAACAAAGCTTGTACTTTCTGGGGAAATTTATTGGCGATATTCAAGGTCTCCTGTGGATCACTGGCATGATCATAGAGTTCAATATACAAAGGTTGGGCATCGATATTCCGATAATCCAGCCAAGTAACAAGACGATAGCGGTCCGTTCGAAGAGAGTATCCCATAAGGTAGTTCTCGAAAAGATCGCGATCCCAAGATTTTCCTTGCTGCTTGATAATTTTTCTTTCCACCTCCTCGATCAATGGCCCGAAGAAAGTTTGGCGCATTCCTGGAGAAAGTGGATTTGCAGCCCATTCCCTGAGGGCAGGGTTCGGAAACTGGCTGACGACATGATTTTTCCATTTCAGTTCCGGTTCATCGAGGAGTGGAGCAAAGCTTTTGCCAGAGAGGTTCTTGGCGGGGGGCAAGCCTGCCAAATCACACAAGGTTGGATAAACATCAACAAGCTCAACCAAAGCACTGGTTTTCTTCCCCCGTGCCTTCATTTTAGATGTCCAAACGATCAAAGGTACGCGAGTGGCAATTTCATAATTGGTGGCCTTTCCCCAAATTCCCATTTCACCCAAGTGCCAACCATGGTCTCCCCAAACTATGATTATGGTGTTGTCACGAATACCTGCCTTATCAATAGCCTCAAGCATTCTTCCGATTTGGGCATCGACGTAACTGACGCAGGCATAATATCCATGCAGCAGGGTCTTAGCCAGTTCCGGGCCGATAGGTCCCTTCTTGGGAATACCATGTCGGGTCCGAAGCTCAAAGGAGGCATGTAATCCTGTAGCTGCTCCTCCCTTTGGTTCACTTGTTTGTTCAGCCAACTTGATGTTCTCACGGTCATAAAGATCCCAGTATTTTTTGGGTGCTACGAAATTGAGGTGAGGCTTCTTGAAGCCAAGAGCAAGAAAGAGGGGCTGCTCAGGCTTTTTCTCCAAGTGTTCCTCCAATGTGGCGATCGCAAGCCGTGTATCATAACCGTCCGAATAAAGATGATCTGGAATGTCCGCCGACTCGTAAGCCGGGCCATGAACAAGCCCTCCCGAGCCTGCCTTGCCATACTTAGCCAGCATCTTTTCTTTGTTCGATGCCCAAAGTTTCTGGTTCTCGGGCAAGGCATAGCCTCCGGGCAATCTCTTCATCTTCACCGGACAACGAGCGTAGGCGGGTTTTCGACTCCAAGAATGCTTATCATCCGTCATTCGACCATGATAAATCTTTCCACAATAAACCGCCTCGTACCCATGCTTGATGAAGTGCTGGGGCAAGGTTACGATGTCAGGGTTAAGTTCTCGGAAGTAAGCCGTGTTTTCGATCACTCCAATTTGATACGGGCGCGCACCCGTCATCAGACTCGCCCGAGAAGGACTGCAAATGGACTGCTGACAATACGCTCGATCAAAGAGCATGCCTTGGTTGGCAAGTTTATCTAAAACTGGAGACTTCGCGATCGGCGACCCGTAGCAGCCCAACTCGGGTCTCAGATCATCAATGGCAATGAAGAGTATGTTTGGAGGTTTGCCCAAGAGACACGAACCCATCAAGAGCGACAGGAATGAAAATGGAAAGTGGGGAAAGAGTTCTCTAAAGCGATGGTTCATAGTTCTTGGCAATCGGAGAAATCCTCCGACTAGAACAACGAATCTGCGCTTTTGAGGTTTAGCTCAAGTCCAAAAGGATTCAAAAATCAAAAACCTAGATGCTGGCGAGAAAAGAGACACTCTCTTCGTACTTCATCAATATCTCGTGTTCTATCTCAAGGAGGTTGTGCTCTTCCATTCCGAGGGATTCAAGAAATAAGGAGGAAGGAGCTTTTGTAACCGAATGACCACTGTTTCCATTTTCCAGCCGATTCGTTAAAATATTGGCCAAATATACGATATCGATCAGGTGATTTAAATTAGCGGACTCGACACCTGCTCTCATGGGTCTCTTTTCCACATGATGATAGCGGATGACAGCCGATAATTCAGGAGGCATTTTCCAAAACTCCATCATGAGACTGCCTAGCTTATCGTGCATGAGACATTCATTGATCAGTTCGAATTCATGCAGGTCCAAATTGGATTTCCGGGCTGAGGCAACCTCCTCGCAAAAACCCTCTTGGTCGTACTTTATTTTAATCAGTTTCCCAATGTCGTGAATCAAACCACAGGTATAAGCTTGATCGGGGTTTTCGTATCCCGTGGCTTCCGCCAATACAGAAGAGGCAACCGCAACACCCAAACAATGCTGCCAAAGAGCGGAAAACCTGAACGTGGGAGGAAATTCTACGCTCTCCATCAAATTGAGAACGGAAACGTTCAGAGATATTCTCTTGGCATGCTCCAATCCAATTTTGTGCAAAGCATCTTGAACCGAGGTGATTCTAGATTCATCCGGTTCGAGGAATTCGATCTTGTTGGAAACCTTGAGAACTCGGTAGGCAATCGCCTGATCAACTTCAATTAGTTCCTGGATGCTTTCCAAGCTCGAATCAACATCGGACAGCCTCATGATCAAATCCTCAAGAATTTCCGGCAAAGTCGGGATGTTTTCTTTGATCGAATTAATTACGTCTTCATAAGAGACGGCGGAGGTAGCAACTATGGAGGTCATGGTCTATCGGTTTTCGGGTGTGAGGAAAGTTCGACGGGGGGTCTTGATTGTGAGTTTCGGTTCCTTCGCATTCATTCCGGGCAAGCCTCGGGAAAGCTCAGGCAATTGAAATGAAAAATTTGGGAATTAGGATTAATAATTGTATTTTGTATCCATCATGCTTTTTTTATACAAGTTTAAAATTATGCTAAGTTGAGTTTTTTTTCACTGCTTTGCGATGTTTTTTATTCAGCAAACCAGATCCACCGCAAAACGGGAGATCTCTTCAAATTAAGGAAGTAAGCTCTCGAGCACGCCGATTTCCATCATGACTGCAGTCTCCTCTACTCGAGGCATACAGGACACGGCGGGTGGACAATCCAAGTACCGGCAACTGTCCAGCAGCAAGGAAACTCAGTCCTGTTATGTAACAGGCAGCCTTGCCTTTTTATTCAATCATCTCCAATCGCCTGGGGCGATTTGGCCGAGAATAACGAACTTACCTTTGCCTTTCGGCTCGAGTACGTAGCAAACTCCCATGGGCTCGGGATAGATTCCCGTCGCCGCTTCGAAGGGGTCGTCGTGAGCCACGATGACGGTGTTCTTTCCCTTGGAGGGAATGGCTGAGAGGAATGGGCTTATCTTTTTCTTCATTTCCGCCATTTGGGCCTTGGTAAAGTCCTCGTGAGGCAAGAAGTTGAAGGCTGCGTTTTTGTCATACTCACCAAATGCCAGCCATGCAGTTTGCCAAGCCCTGAAGTATTCACTGCTCCAAACTTTTCCAATCGGTATTTTGTAGAACCGGAATGCATGCCCGATGTGTACGGCTTCGTGCCATCCCTTTTCGCTGAGAACTCGCTGTGTGGAACCATCATTGACGTCTGCCTTAACTTGATCCGCGTAATCGGTTTCGGTAGATGCGTGACGTATGTAGAGGACCAGACCGCCTTTCTGCATCTTCTTAATGAGGTCAGGCTTGCTCAATTCCTTGGGGGCAGCGTGAGAAAAGGATGTAAAAAACATCATGCAGATTGCTGGAATGACAGGGATGAGGACTTGGGATTTCATAGTCTTGTTCTTGTAAGTTTTTTAGAGTTTAGAATAAGATGACGTAGCGGAACATCGGGTTGAGCTTTTATGCTATGGGTTAACATTAATTGAAAAAATCCAAAAATCGAATCTTTTTTGAGACTCATTCTCATTTTATCCGGTGGAACATCAGAGGCAAAAGAGATTTGCAGGGCAAAATCAAAAATCTTTAAGTATCACACAAATGACTAAGCAAAACCTTGGCTGGATTTTTACAACTTTGGCACTACTCGCAGCCTTCTCCCCTGAGCCCGCAATTGGTCAAAAAAAGAAACACGACAGGAAAACGGAATGGAAAAGACACGTCGGTAAACCAGGCCCGGACGGGTGGCGAGTCAACGTCATCCAACCGGATCCTCACAATGACGGCCCGGATGGTTTCAACTACCACGATTGGGATGGCGACGGTGATCTCGACGTCTTCGTAAATTTCGAGGAGGGAGGATACAGTCGCCTCTACTTCAACCCCGGCAAGGAAAAAGTCCGAGGGATTTGGAACGACTTCATCGAATTGGAAAAGCACGGCAAATGCGAAGACTCCGGAATCGGCGACCTCGACCAAGACGGAGACGTCGATTACGTGGCCAACGGCGGACACGTCTACTTCAACCCGGGAAGAAAGAACGTAAGAAACCCGGCGGACTGGACAAAAATGACGCTTTTCCAAAACGAGGCCCGCAACCCGGTAGTCTGCGACGTCGACGGGGACGGACTGAATGACCTGGTTGTCGGAGCGAAGGCTTGGTATAAGCAACCCCCCTCGAACAAGCAGGACGCAGCCAATTGGAATCGGTATGAACTGGGGGATGCAATTTGGCCAATGAGTTGTTTTGCAACCGATATGGATGGAGACGGGGATAACGACTTTCTTGTTCAAGAGCGTAGAAGGCAAGGCCTGTTTTATTACCAAAACCCAGGGACTGAAAAAATCAAAAGCCGTTGGCCGGTACGTGTCATCGACCCTCACCCAAGTGGCATGTTCGCGACCTATGGAGACGTGAACGGGGATGGGCTTCCTGACTTGGTTAAGGCAGCCGAAAAGATTCGCATATTCCTGCGCAAAAACGAACAGGGTCCTCCGCAATATGAAAGGGTCGAGGTCGATATACCCGCGCAACCTTCCAGCGTTAGGGTTAAGCCCAAGCCCAAGGGAGTAGCCATCTTCGAGATGAATGGGGATCCGTCTTATCCCGAGATCGTCATCATTCCCGAGTATGAAGCCCAATTGTGGTATTTGACCCGAGTTGGAAAAAGGAAGTGGAAAAACACCTTAATGAGGATGCCCGCCCCCGAGACACGCAAGAAGATGGACAATGCCTTTCTCGTCGATCTGGACGGCGACGGGGACTTGGATATCGCCACCACCGAGGAAAACGGGGGTTGGGGAGTCATCTGGTTCGAGAATCCAGCTCGCGGACAATAGCTTTTTCTATCAATGAATCCCTGGACGGATGATCCAAGGAATTGCTGAGGTGGTGGTAACATATTTTGGTTTCATCTGCTTTGATCATTGAAATCTTTTGCCGACAAGACATGAATGATCCAAGCATCTTACCCTATTCATCAAAGCAAATGATTCACGCCATGAAAAAAGCTACCTTCTTGCTCTTGTCCTGCCTTTTGGGACAGGTCGTCTTCGCCACAGTTTACGAACTGCGGACTTACGTCACCAACCCCGACAAACTTGACAACCTTAATGCACGCTTTCGCGATCACACCGTGGGCTTGTTCAAAAAGCACGGCATCGAATCGATTGGCTACTGGGTGCCGACCGACGGGGAAAGTTCGAAGAACACTTTGATCTACGTGATCAAGCACGAAAGCAGAGATGCAGCCAAAGCATCATGGAAGGCATTCGGTTCAGATCCTGCGTGGAAGAAAGTGGCTCGAGAGTCACAAGTGGATGGAAAAATTCTGGCCCAACGCCCCGACTCCGTATACATGAACGAGACCAAGTACTCTCCATCTTGGAAAAACGGAAAGGCTGAAAAAGACGACGTGTTCGAATTACGCATCTATAAAGCGGCCGAGGGAAAGCTCAGGAAGCTGGATGCCCGGTTCAGAGATCATACGATCCGGATTTTCGAGAAGCACGGAATGAAGTCCGTATCTTACTGGCACCCGACGGACGAACCGGATTCCAAGGACACCCTCATTTACGTCATCAAGCACGAGAACCGGGACGCGGCCAAGAAATCATGGAAGGGTTTCCTCGCTGATCCGGAATGGAAAAAAGCGGCCAAAGCCTCCGGGGTCGGACGATTGGCCAAGCCTCCGGCAGCTACTTACATGAAGCCTACTGATTATTCGGCTATCCGCTGATTACCGAACTTCACCGCATCTCTCTCGCATGCCCTACCCTCTTTGTTCATTTGTTCTCCTCATCCTTCTCTGCTCCCTTTGGGCAAACGGAGCTGAGCAGATCTCCCAAGTTCGCTGGACGCAGAGCTACGATGCCGGATACGAAGACCTGAAAGGAAGTTATGCGGGCGGATCGGAAATCATGCATATCGTTTCCCACAAAAGTAAACTCTACGCATCAAATGGGTTTTGGGTCGATGCGCGCTGGGTGATTCCTCCCGACGGACAAAAGCAATCGGCTCAAGTTCTACGCCTCGATTCAATCGATGCGAAATGGCAAGTCGACCTGGACATGGGCCGATCAAACGACCGTGGCTTGGCCTACATGAAAGGCAACATCCTCAAGTCCGTTACCTTTACTCGGGACGCTTCGGGCAAACCACTCGCGAATCCTGAAAATCTTTTAGTCATGGCGGCTGGGGCAAACTTCGAGCGTGGAGGCGCAGTGTCTTCCTGGACGCGTGACGACAAGAAGAAAACTTGGGTCCATACCTTGATCCGCCATGGTTCGAGCGTTGGCGGCATACGCTGGGTACCAAGAGACATGGAGGTGTATCAAGATCGGAAAACCGGCATCGAGCGCATATTTTTGTCACTTGGAAATCCAGGCATCGTATCGGGGGTCTACGATGCCACGATCCCGGGCAAGATCAGATGGAGTCAGCATCTGGAATTTCCTTTCCCGGAAGGTGGTTCATTCCATACCCGACCACTCGGTATCGTTCAAGCCAATGACTCACTCATGTTTTCGGAGGGAGGGACGATCTTCCGGAGAAAGGATGGGGTTCGAGCCAGCTACGAGAAGATCATCGACTTGAACGAGGACACCGATACAGACGTTGGAGGCATCAGAGGACTGACCACCATTGAGAACCCAGATGGCAAGGGACATTCTCTCCTTTTCCTGTGGGCCCCGGGCGACCGTTCGAAAAGCCAAATCAAACGCCTGGATCCGGACGGTCAAGGAGGATACTCGCTTCACGACGAGGCAATGATCATGGAGCTCATGAAGGATAAACTCGGAGTGGAAGTCTCCTACACCTTGGGTGCTCATAATATGGCCTATCCATTCGTTGATCCGGAATCGGGGAAAACCGTTCACCTCATTGGGTTTCAAGGAAACATCCGTGGCAAGCATCACTTGAAATGGAAAGGTAGCGCCCTTTACGGCGGGGCTCTGTATGCCATCCGCTACCCCGACCTGACCTACAAGGTTTTGGAAGTAAACAACGCCTACAAGGACGGGAAGGCAATTCTGGTTTCTCCCCGAACGTTTTGTCAGTCTCCCTTTGAGGACAAGGGCATATTCATCGGGGGACATGATTCGAGCAGAAAAATCTCGGACGACATGGCTTGGATCTTTCACGCCCCGATCGAAGTGGCTTTGGGAAAGACAAAAGGATTGGACGCAAAACCTTCTTCCAATTCCCCAAAACGTGTACCCCGGTTACTTGAAGGGCCACTCTACGAGTTACGAATCTATCATGCAAACGAGGGCCGGTTTCAACACCTGATCAAACGCTTCCGCGAAAACACCGACCGAATTTTCAAGAAGCATGGATTGAAGTCTCTGGGCTACTGGATACCGACCGAGGGATCGGCCAAAAACAAGCGACGCTTCGTCTACTTGCTTGAACATCCGTCGCGCTACGAAGCCTACCGTAACTGGACTAATTTCTTAAACGACAAGGAATGGGAGAAGGTTATGGACAAGCCGGAATTCCAAGGACTTCTTTCCGAAAAGCCGACCAATTTCTTTCTGACTTCCAACGATTATTCAGCCCGCGTACGCAA
>TARA_B100001057_G_scaffold29739_1_pt1 | contig 14863 bp, 10 predicted proteins | sample TARA_B100001057 | Tara Oceans TARA_B100001057 (sample SAMEA2621839) | marine metagenome | biome: marine biome (ENVO:00000447); feature: surface water layer (ENVO:00002042); material: "saline water (ENVO:00002010), including plankton (ENVO:xxxxxxxx)" | depth 5 m
ATACGTTGGGCTGCAAAATGAGAACGCTGGCGGTATCGGTAATTTTTGGAGGTGTATTGGGAGGTAAAACGAAGGTTGGTTCCACCTCCCAAGGTGTTGATGTAATTCCCTAATGAGCGAAATGCTTTGTGAGCCAGAGTAATATTAAGGCGCGGGGCAGTGTTTACCGTAATCAAGGCATCTACCAATTGCCCTTGCTCAAAAACCGTCTTAAAAAATAATTCTGTCAATGGAGAAGGCACCTCATAATATCCGATTTCGTCTTCCTCCATATAACCGAAATGCTTTGCCCTCGCACCAATATCGGGGATGATTTTTTGGTCTTGGAAGTCATAGCCCAGTTTATTGAAAGTCTCGCCTGAATTGGCAAAAGAAATTAATTCAAAATAATCTTTGCGCAAATAATTAAAGTGATAGTCTTTGTTGATCGTCAATGTGGTATCCACATGCTTTACTGTTCCATCGGAATAATAAATTTTATAATCCTCAATGGTTACCTCTTCCATTTCCTTGATGGGTTTTTGTGCGATCTCCCTCGCTTTTCGTAATCTTAGATTGTATTGAGTCCTTTCAAAGGAGAAAGAGTCCAACAACTGAATGATCAATGAATTGGATATAAATCTAGTGTCGTGCTCCAGCCCAACGTCTTTCATGTATTTGAATCGCGGAGTAAGATTTTTGGTAATGGAGTCCAGTGTTTTGGGAAGGGTATCCAAGACAATGTCTTTTAAAACCCCCGGCTTAGGAAGCCAAAAATTCAAAAACAACAAGGAATCTCTTCGGGTAATTATTTTTTCTTTCTTTATGGCAAGGCTGTCATTGACGTTAGACAGGCTATCACTTACCTCCTCGTCAAGCACAGAAAAGGCCATTACTTCGAGGGTGTTCTTCGGTGCTGCGACTGTATCATCAGTATCCTGATTCTTTTGCGCATGGGTCATATTGGTGACCATAAGCAAAAAAACAAGGAAGAGTCGCTTCATTAAAATGAATTTGATGCGAAGTTAAAATAATTGTACTTATTTTGGGGGGACTATACCAAACGATTATAAGAGTTTTGCTGATCAGACAAATTACATCAAAAACAGAAGCAGGAACAGACGAGGCCGGACGGGGATGCTTGGCCGGGCCCGTTACTGCAGCTGCTGTAATCTTGCCTGGCGATTTTGATTTGGCTGAATTAAACGATTCCAAAAAGTTAAGCGAAAAACAGCGCTACGATATTCGTCCTCAAATAGAAGCAAAAGCGATTGCTTTTTCTTACGCTCATGTATTCCCCGATGAAATAGACCAAATCAATATTCTCAATGCCAGCATTAAAGCCATGCATCTGGCACTTATAAAACTTTCCTTACCTATTGATTTTATTGCGGTAGATGGCAACCATTTTCACGCTTTTGAATCGGTTCCTCATGAATGTGTCATCAAAGGAGATGGCAAGTACCAAAATATTGCAGCGGCTTCGGTGCTCGCCAAAACCTACCGTGATGACTATATGAAAAATATTCATGAGGAATTTCCCCATTATTCATGGCATCAAAACAAAGGATATCCCACCAAAGCCCATCGTATGGCCATAGCAAAAAACGGGCCCACGCCCTATCACCGAAAATCTTTTCAATTGTCCCCAAAATAGTTGGAACTCCCACTTTGATCAAACCAATTATATGTTGAAAAGTCGGTTGAATTTAATATACCCTTTGTCATAAAACACAAAGGTTGATTTAATAATTTTGAAGGTGATTATGAAAAGACTTTTACCCATTATTTCCCTATGGCTATTGTTGGGTTGTACGCCCAAGAATCAAGTGGAAATCAACTTGATTGAATTGGTTCCCCAGAACACCAGTCTTGTTGCTCAAATCAATGATAGTATTTCTCTGAAAAGCTCAAATTTATTGTCTCAAATCTTATCATTGAATCCCGATTTAAAAAAAACCGTACAAAACATCATCCCCGAAAACACCACCTCACCTCAGCTGGTCTTTATTACTCCCGTCGGAAAAAATGAAAATGTAGTAGGTCTGATTTTTAAAAGGAATCCAATGGATACCCTTGTCAATTCCAAAAAAACCATTCAATACAGTGGAAAAACCATAGGGATTATCGACAAAGAGGGACAAACTTTTTATAGCACCCATTTGGGGGGATTAAAAATGTTGTCTCAATCTCAATTGATCATCGAAAACGGAATTCGAAATTATCAAAAACAACAGCGAGGAATCAGTAGCCCAGCTTTTTACCAACTGGCCGAAAGTATGGATCAAGATATGGCTGTTAATTTTTTGATACACCCAACCTCTGTTAATTTTACCAAAGAGTTTTTTTCAGATACACCATTTTTTCCTGATACAGGAAGAGATTGGATTGAATTGGGGATGGAGGTTTCAGAAAACGCCGTCAACCTGAACGGAGTAGCCTTTCTCAACGACTCTATTCCGGATGCTTTGATCTTGGTCAAAAATATCAAACCCCAAAAGTTGTCGCTATCTCAAATCGTCCCTGAAAACTTTACCACCTACCTGGGTTTTCCAATAGACAATATGCAACAGTTGGAAGACAATTTTAAACGTTACAGCAGACGAGTCAATTTACCACTCAATGGGGCGAACTTATCCGCACTGAAAAGTCTGAATGAAGTGGCTTGGATTTCCACTGCAAGTGAAAATTCTGTTGTATTTCGTATCGATGATATTGAAGAAAACTTACCCGATTTTCTCTCTAAGGAAAATGAACCCAAAAAATTTCGAAATTTCCCCTATTACCCAGCGTCCATTCCTGCCGATCTCAAAGCTTTGATCGATGTTTTTGGTGATAAAATTGATCCCAAATGGGGCTGTTGGCATGAAAATCTTCTTATTATAAGTGAGACAGAATCGGGATTGAAAAACATTTTAGGGAGTTATCTGGATCGAAATACATTGGATCGACTACCCGCATTTAAAAACTTACAAGAAAAACTTGCCGATGAAAATTCATTTTTGTGGATTGGTAATGATAAAAATCTGATAAAACATTGGCAAGAAAATAAAGCACCTGAAAATATTAAAAATTTATCCGTTAAAGAATATCCCCTAAGTGCATTTCAGGGTGTAGCAGAGGTTGACTTCACCCATCTATATTTTAGCCTTCAAAAAAACCTGCCTTCAAATGGAAAAGCGGGAGTTAAAAACGTATACACCCTGGAACTCAACAAACGTTCTGTCATACCACCCCAATGGTTCAAAAACCATAGAACAAAAGGTATGGATATTGTGATTCAGGACAGTGATCACGTTCTTTATCTGTTCTCCAACACAGGTAAATTGTATTGGAGGAAACAACTGTCCGGTAAAATCATTGGAGAAATTCAACAGGTCGATCTCTACAAAAACAACCGTTGGCAATTGGCTTTTCGGACTGCTGACCGAATGTTGGTATTGGATCGAAATGGGAAGATTGTCAAACCTTTCAATATCAAGCTTCCAAAAAGCTCAAATCCACTCCCTTTGTCAATTTTCGATTATGACAATAATCGTAATTACCGTTTTTTAATCGCACAGGATCGCTCTCTTTTGATGTACAACAACCGGGGTAAACGACTCAATGGATTTACACTCAAAAAAGTCACTGCCAATATAATCGCACCCCCCAAACACATTCGTCTTCAAAGGAAAGATTATATACTGATTCTTCTGGAGAACAAAACCCTAAAAATTGTTTCTCGAACGGGAAAAGATCGCGTCAAGGTCAAGGGTGAAATCGCCTTTACCAACAATGGTATTTTTTCATATCTAAATACATTTACAACAACTGATCAAGGGGGTAATTTGATCCAAGTTGATACCAAAGGTAATAGGGTATCCTCTTCATTAAACTTAGGCCCCAATCACCGCATTGATGCCACTACAAAAACCCTGGTTACGCTTTCCGAAAATACGCTAAACATCAAGGGAATTCCTATTAAGCTTCCCTATGGAGAATATACCCCCCCTAAAATATTTTACCTTAATAATACACTCTACTTTAGCACCACTGACACTATCGACCAAAAAGTATTTTTATTTTACAGTAATGGCGAAGCAGTCGAGGGATTTCCAGTCTATGGAAAATCTGCAGTCGATATATCCAATAGCGATAAAGATAAGGCGCTGGAAATGGTTGTCGCCACAGAGGACAACAGTATTTTGATCTATGAAATCAATTGATGATCTCCGCCTCAAATACTTCAGTAAAGTGTTTTAGAAGTCTCTCTTTTACTTCTTGCTCATCCACTTGCTTTTTCAATTCTTGAGCCAAAGAAGTAACCCCTTTCCCCTGTATTCCGCAGGGAATGATATAATCGAAATAAGACAAGTCGGTATTGACATTGAAAGCAAATCCGTGCATGGTTACCCAACGACTGGCTCTTACTCCCATGGAACATATCTTTCGGGCAAAGGGGGAATTCAAATCCAACCACACTCCTGTTTCACCGTCACTCCGCGTTCCGACGATCCCAAAATCGGCCAAGGTTTTGATGATGACCTCCTCTAGACAGCGCAAGTAGCGGTGGATATCGGTAAAAAAATTATCCAAATCCAAAAGCGGGTAGCCTACGATCTGTCCTGGACCGTGGAAAGTGATGTCACCCCCACGATTGGTTTTGAAAAAAGAAATGCCTCTGGTTTCGAGCTGCTTTTCTCCCAAGAGCAAGTGTTCCATTTTTCCACTTTTGCCAATGGTAAAAACAGGTGGGTGTGCAACTAAGAAAAAGTAATTGTTTGTTGGAAAAGGGCGCTGCAATTTTCGGTTTTCTCTCTTACGGGCAATGATTTGAGAAAAATAGTCCTCTTGTCTTTGCCAAGCCTCCTCATAGGAAAGTGAACCCCAATCTGCTACTTTTACATTTTTGTTTTTCATGCTTCCCAACGCTCAGGGTTGTTCAAAATCACAAGGGCCGCAATTACCCCCGGTACCCAACCACACAAAGTCAGTAAAAAGACAATAATAACTGAACCACAGCCTTGATCTATCACAGCCAAAGGGGGGAAAAGAATCGATAAGAGGACACGCCAAAAACTCAAAATTGAATGCTTTAGGCAAAGATAGAAAATTTGATTACCGATTGCTTGAGACTGATTATCTTTGCAAAAATCAATTGGGGTCATGGCGCAACTTTCAGAGCAAGAACAAGTAAGAAGAGAAAAGCTACAAGCACTTCGCGAATTAGGGATCAACCCCTATCCGGCGGCTTTATATCCAGTGGATGCAAATTCCAAAAACATCAAAGAGGACTTTAGTGAAGGGAAAACCGTAATCATTGCTGGACGATTGATGTCGCGAAGGATTCAAGGAAAGGCCAGTTTTGCAGAATTACAAGACAGCGAAGGACGAATCCAAGTTTATTTCAACAGAGATGAAATTTGTCCCGATCAAGACAAAACTGCCTACAACGAAGTTTATAAAAAACTACTCGATATAGGAGATATTATCGGAATTGAAGGCAGTCTTTTTACAACCCAGGTAGGAGAAAAAACCGTCATGGTCAAATCCTTTCAATTACTGAACAAAACTATTCGTCCTCTACCTTTGCCCAAAACAGATGCCAATGGAAATGTTTATGACAAATTCAATGATCCGGAACTGCGTTACCGCCAGCGATATGTCGATTTGATTGTCAATCCTAAAGTAAAAGACACCTTTGTCAGACGGACCAAGATCACCAACAGTATTCGCAGCTTTTTTAACGATAAAGGATATCTGGAAGTTGAAACCCCCGTATTACAACCTATTCCGGGAGGTGCAGCGGCAAGACCATTCGTTACCTACCACAATGCTCTGAATATTCCACTATACCTGAGAATCGCTAATGAACTCTATCTCAAACGTCTGATCATAGGGGGATTTGATGGGGTATATGAATTTTCGAAAGACTTTAGAAATGAAGGAATGGATCGCACCCACAATCCTGAATTTACGGTCATGGAACTCTACGTGGCTTATAAGGACTATTTCTGGATGATGGAAACCACCGAAGCATTATTGGAAAAAGTGGCCATTGAATCACATGGTAGTACAAAGGTCACAGTAGGTGAACATACCATTGATTTTATTGCCCCCTATCCACGTGTCCCAATTTTAGAAGCAATTAAAACCCACACTGGGATCGATGTTTCGGAAATGGATGAAAATCAATTGAGAGAGACCGCAAAAAATTTAGGATTGGAAGTAGACAATACCATGGGAGAAGGTAAATTGATAGACGTGATTTTTGGTGAAAAGTGTGAAAACCACTACGTTCAGCCCACCTTTATCACCGATTATCCAAAATCAATGAGTCCTCTGACCAAAGAGCATCGTTATAACCCCAAACTGACAGAACGTTTTGAATTGATGGTAAATGGAAAAGAGATAGCCAATGCTTATTCTGAGCTCAACGATCCCATCGACCAAAGAGAGCGCTTTGAGGCCCAGTTGGCCCTAAGTGAAAAAGGAGACGATGAAGCCATGTTTATCGATCAAGATTTCCTTCGCGCCCTTGAATACGGTATGCCCCCCACCTCCGGAATCGGGATTGGTGTAGACCGGTTGGTAATGCTTATGACTAACAACAGTTCCATACAGGAAGTATTGTTTTTCCCTCAGATGAAACCCGAACAGAAAGCCATTCATCTTAGTGAAGAAGAAAAGTTGATTTTGGATTTACTTAAAAAAGAAAGTCCTACGACCCTTAACACCTTAAAAGAGAAAAGTGGATTTAGCAACAAAAAATGGGATAAATCCATTAAAAGTTTGACCAAAAACAAGTTGGCCAAAGTCTTCAAAAATGATCAAGGGCTTTGGGTAGAATTGCTTTAAGAGTTAATTAAATAAGCAAAGCTTATTTAGTTAAGAATTAGGACACCAGCGAAGCGAACCTGTCTTCAGTAGTCTGACAATAACTAGTAGGGGATTTTTATTAGGATGAGGGTTTATGATTTGCAAAGAGGCAAAGAAGGAGCCTTTGAACAAAAGTTCTCCAACCGATTCAATATTCGCAGAACCCGACAAGACTTTGCAACTAATGAGATTGATACTTTTGAAAATACAGCTCAAATAGTGATCATGGTAACTTACAGGGTCATCGAGGAAGAAATTGATGTAAGCATAGATCCAGAAAAAAACACATGTATTATTCCACTATAATCAGAGACTAAATAGAGGGAAAATCGGCTTCTGAAAAATGTATAGTAAAATTAAACCTTTAGATCATGGCACTTTTTTAGAGAATCACCTTCCTAAAAGCTTTTTAACCAATCCTCAAAAGCGGAAAGCGTAAAATCAATATCCTTTTCTGACAATGCATCGTTAAGGAAATAACTCTCAAAAGCACTAGGAGGAAGGTAGACTCCTCGATCGAGCATGCCGTGGAAGTATTGCTTAAATCTATGGTTGTTGCCCAAAACTGCTGTCTCAAAATCCACCACTGGTTGCTCTGTAAAATGAAGCGAAAACATAGATCCACATCGATTGATCTGATATGAGATACCTTTTTTGTCTGCTAGTTCTTGGATTCCAATATGTAAGGTTTCGGTTTTTTTATCAAGCCTTTCGAAAATTTCAGGGTTTTCATTCAGTGTTTTAAGCATGGTAAAACCGGCTGCCATGGCCAAGGGGTTGCCACTTAATGTCCCGGCTTGATAGACAGGCCCTTCCGGAGCCAAATGACCCATAATTTCTTTTCGTGCCGCAAAGGCACCGACCGGAAGTCCACCGCCCAAGACTTTTCCATAGGTACAAATATCGGCTTTGATGTTGAGCCGATCTTGTGCTCCTCCTCTGGCCAATCGAAATCCGGTCATTACCTCGTCAAAAATCAACAGGGTTTGATTCGCATCGCAAAGTTGGCGTAAACCTTCTAAAAAACCCTCCTTGGGTGGAATACACCCCATATTACCGGCAACCGGTTCAATGATGATGGCAGCAATCTGCCCCGGATGTTGATCAAAGTGAAGTGCAACACTTTCCAAATCGTTGTACTTTGCCAAAAGGGTATCCTTGGCGGTTCCTTTGGTCACTCCGGGGCTGTTGGGAGCTCCAAAAGTCACAGCGCCGCTACCGGCCTGAATCAAAAAAGCATCGGAGTGACCGTGATAACAGCCGGAAAACTTGATGATCTTTTCCCTTCCTGTGTAGCCTCTGGCCAATCGTACGGCACTCATGCAGGCTTCTGTTCCGGAATTGACCATTCTGATCTTATCAATGTTGGGTACCATTTGTACCGCCAATTGGGCGATTTGGGTTTCCAATTCGGTGGGCATACCATAGGAGGTTCCTCTGTCTGCCCTTTCCTTCACCGCTTTGATAACGGGTTCAAAAGCGTGGCCCAAAATCATGGGGCCCCAACTGGAAATGTAGTCAATGAGTCGGTTCCCATCTTCATCATATAGGTAGGCGCCTTTGGCTTTCTCTACAAAAACAGGGGTGCCACCTACGGCCTTAAAGGCACGAACAGGAGAGTTTACCCCGCCGGGGATGACCTTTTGGGAGGACTGAAAAAGGGTACTGCTTCTTTGGTATCGCATTTTTATTGTAATTGGGGGATGATTAAATTTTGACCTAAAAATATAGTGTTGTTTTCGATTTTGTTTTCCTGAAGAAGGAGTTGTAAATCAACTTTATATTTTTTGGAAATAGAATAAAGGGTATCGCCTTTTTGTACCTGATGGGTTTTATGGTCAGTGATGGTAGTGATGCTTTCTATCTCTTTTTTTGCCTTTCTTTTTGTGAGATCGTAACGATCCAAACGGTAACGTTCGATCAAGCTGATGAGTTTATCAGGGTATTTGGGGTCGGTAGCATAGCCTGCTTTTTTAAGTCCTTTGGCCCAAGCTTTATAATTATTTTTTTTAATATCGAAAAGAAAGTCGTATCGCGACCGAGTGGTCAAAAACAGGGAATGGTCCCGATAGGAGGTGCGTGGGTCTTTATAAACCCTAAAGCATTCTCCTTTTTCGTCGTCATCGTGATAGATCCGCTTACCCCTCCATTCTTTGTGACATTTGATGCCAAAATGATTATTGGCTTGGGTAGCCAATCGGCTGTCTCCCATTCCGGATTCGAGAATGCCTTGTGCCAAGGTAATGCTGGCGGGGATATCATAGGATTTCATCTCCTGTTGCGCCACTTCGGCATAGGTTTTTACATAACGATCTACCCGCTCGGCTACCGATAGTTTTTTGGAGGATTTTAGAGGTTTGATTTGTGTTTCCAGGGGCTTGGCCTTTATGTTTTCAGAGGTTTTGACGGTGGTGCGGGAGGCATTAATTTTAACTTTTTTGGCACTGCCACAGCTGTTGAAAATAAGTGTAAGAATTAAAAAAACTGAGGTCAAATAGTGATTATGGGCCATTTTTTTTTGGACAGTTTTTGGTTCATGCCCTCGATGCCTTGTAAGCCTCCTGTGTGAATGACCAATATCTTTTTTCCCCCGGCCCATTGTTTATTATTTATAAGATCAAAAATACCAAAAAGGAGCTTTCCAGTATAAACGGGATCCAAAAGAGTTTTAAAATTTTTATTAAAAGTATTGATAAAATCGATCAGATCATGTGAAACTTTAGCATATCCTCCGAAGGTATAATCGCAGTTAAGGCTCCAATTTTGCTTATGGGTCCATTTTTTGATTTCTTCTTCGAGCTTTTGGTTTCTCAAAGCTGAAAAACCTAGGATCTTTTGATGGGGTAGCGCGCTTTCGATCAAGCCGGCCAAAGTACCCCCTGTGCCTACACTACAAGCAATCATATCAAAGCATATATCGTCTTCCGTTAGTATTTCCTTACAGCCTTTTACGGCCAAAGGGTTGGTGCCTCCTTCGGGTAGCAGGTAAAATGCACCAAACTTGTTTTTAAGGTGAGTCATCAATTCCGGCAGGTGTTTTTGTCGGTAATCAGCTCTGGAAATTGGATATAAAGTCATGCCTTGATCTTGACAAAATTGAAGGCTAGGATTCAATTTTCTTTCTTCTTCTCCCCTAACGACGCCTATGGTTTTAAATTCCATGATCTTTCCGGCAGCTGCAGTGGCTGTTAAGTGATTAGAAAAAGGACCTCCAAAAGTCAGTAGGGTGTTGTGTCCCGCCTCTTGGGCTTGAAGTAGGTTGTATTTTAGTTTTCGGAATTTATTTCCCGAAACATAGGGATGCAATTTATCTTCTCTTTTGAGGGTGATTTCAAAACCGTCTGTAGAAGTTAGAAATTGATTGACCGAATTTTGATTCTGAAATAAAGACATTATAAAACAAAATTAAAAAGATAAACTTTAAATATCGCTACCTTTGGAAAGCGGATATGGAGCCAGATTTACCCCTTGAAAAAGAAGACTTTTATCTATCCTCTGAGGGATATCGTGTCTTCACAGAAAAGTACCACCTCAAAAGGGGGTATTGTTGTCGGTCTAATTGCCGCCACTGCCCCTATGATTTTGACCCAAGGACAGCGGGATAATTTCGGCATAGTTTTTGTTTATTTACTATAAAAAATCATCATGAAGAGCGTTCATTTGTTGTTGCTGATGCTGCCTCTGTCGGGGTGCAGTTCCATCAGTGTTTTTACAGACCATGATTCGGGAGTTGATTTTTCGAAGTATAAGACTTTTGCATACTTCAAGCGTGGAATTGATAAGGTAGAAATTTCAGATCTTGACAAGCGTAGGATCTTAAAAGCAATTGACCTGCAAATGGCACAAAAATCGATGATGAAATCAGATGCGCCCGACTTGCTGGTAAGCATTAATACCATGGCCAAAGAAAAGGTTTACATAAACAACAACTTTAATGGATTTTGGGGTTGGGGATGGAATCCTTGGATGTGGGGTCCCAACCAAAACACCGTGTCCAGTAGAACCGAAGGCGTGCTATACATTGATTTGATCGATGCCAAAACAAAACAATTGGTTTGGCAAGGCAAAGGCAAAGGAGGCATCAGTGAATACACCAAAAATCGCGACGAGAGGATTGGTGTTTTTGTATCGGAAATCCTCAAAAACTACCCTCCGGAATCTGCCCTTTAGGAAGGAATCAGATCTATTGCCGCTTTGAGTGCTTGGGGAATTCCTGCCGGGTTTTTTCCTCCTGCGGTGGCGAAGAAGGGTTGTCCCCCTCCACCGCCTTGGATGTACTGACCGAGTTCTCGGACTACCACTCCAGCGTTCATGCCTTTTTCACTAACTAGTTTTTTGGAGATATAACAACTCAATATGGGCTTGTCTCCTTTGGCAGAACCGAGGACCAAAAAGAGGTCATCGCGATCTTTCCCCAATACAAAAGCAATGTCTTTGATGGCTTGTGCATCCAGATCAACTGCTTTGGCCAAAAAGGCAATGCCATTGTGATATTGAATTTCTGTTTGTGCCTCTTGGGCCAGGATTTGACTCTTTAGCTTTTTGAGTTTGTTGAGTTCCTTTTTGAGGCTTGCATTTTCGGCTTGCAATTGGGTGACTGCCTTGGAGATGTCTTGGGGGTTTTTTAGCAGCCCGTTGACTTGTTGCAAAAGCTGATTTTGATCCTCAAAATATTGTAGAGCAGCCTCCCCTGTAATCGCTTCTATCCTTCTGATACCTGCTGCAACGGCAGTTTCGGCAGTGATTTTAAAATACCATATCTTCGATGTGTTTTCGACATGAGTTCCACCACAGAGTTCTATGGATTGACCAAAGCGAATTGTTCTGACAGTATCCCCGTATTTTTCACCAAATAGTGCCATAGCACCATCGGAAATGGCTTGGTCGTAGGGAACATTTCTCTTTTCCTCCAAAGGGATTTGCTCTTTGATTCTGACGTTAACGAATTGTTCTACTGCCACTAATTCCTCAGGACTGAGTTTGGCAAAATGCGAAAAGTCAAATCGGAACATTCCGGAGTGTACCATAGACCCTTTTTGTTCAACATGGGTCCCCAATACGGAACGTAGAGCTTGGTGCATGAGGTGGGTTGCACTGTGGTTGCAGGCGGTTTTAAAACGTTGGCCTCGGTCCACAACAGCATTGAATTTGGCATTGAGGTCTACGGGAAGGGTTTTGGAATAGTGGAGCATCAGGTCGTTTTCCTTTTTGGTGTCTACGATATAGTGAAGGGCACCATTGGGTGATTCAAGATAGCCCTTATCCCCTACTTGTCCACCACTTTCGGGATAGAAAGGGGTGATATTAAAAACCAACTGAAAGAATTCCCCTTCTTTTTTGGAACTTACTTTTCGGTATTTGGTGATGCTGACCGGTGTAGACAATAGGTCGTATCCAACAAATTCTTCCTCATCGTCTTGCCTGATTATTTGCCAATCGTCTGTAGCAGAGACAGCAGCGGCACGAGAACGTTCTCTTTGTTTCGTCATCTGGGCATCGAACCCATCTTCATCTACCTGATATCCCCGTTCTCTTGCGATGAGTGCAGTGAGGTCGAGAGGAAAACCAAAAGTATCATAGAGTTCGAAGGCCTTGCCCCCCCCTACGATTTTATCTTTGGAGGCTCCCAATACGGAGTCGATAAGGGTTAAGCCCTGATCTAATGTTTTGAGGAAGGAGGTTTCTTCCTCTCTGATCACATTGGCAGAAATGATTTTTTGTTTGTCGAGTTCGGGAAATACAGATTTAAGTTGATTGTTGAGGGTATCCACCAAATGATAAATAAACGGTTTCTTCTGATTGAGAAAGGTGAAACCATACCTTATGGCCCTTCTTAAAATCCTTCTGATGACATATCCCGCCCCGGTATTGGAGGGCAATTGTCCATCGGTAATGGCAAGGTAGACGGTTCTGAGGTGATCGGCAATCACCCTAATGGCGCGATCGGTATTTTGGTCTGTACCATATTTTGAGGCGGTAAGGGTTTCAATTTCTTTGATCAGTGGTGTAAAAACATCGGTATCGTAATTAGAGGTTTTGCCCTGCAATACCATACAGAGTCTTTCAAAACCCATTCCCGTGTCAACATGTTTTTGTGGTAAGGACTCAAGACTACCGTCGGCTTTACGGTTGAACTCTATAAATACCAAATTCCAAACTTCAATGACTTGAGGATGATCTTGGTTGACCAGATCTGCACCGGAAATTTTGGCTTTTTCTTCCTCACTTCTGAGGTCAATGTGAATTTCGGAGCAGGGACCACAAGGCCCTTGATCACCCATTTCCCAAAAGTTGTCCTTTTTGTTACCCAACAAAACCCTTTCCTCAGGAATGATGGCTTTCCAATAATCGGAAGCTTCGGTGTCTTTTTCAAGTTTTTCGGCCCGATCTCCTTCAAATATGGTGACATAAATTTTGTCAGGATTGATTTTGTATACCTCCGTCAAAAGTTCCCATGCCCATTCTATGGCTTCTTTTTTAAAATAATCCCCAAAACTCCAATTGCCCAGCATTTCAAAAAAGGTGTGGTGATAGGTGTCAATTCCTACTTCCTCAAGATCGTTGTGTTTGCCAGAAACCCTCAGACACTTTTGGGTGTCGGCAATCCTATTGTTTTTTGGTTTTTGATGACCCAAAAAATAGGGTTTGAATTGGTTCATTCCTGCATTGGTAAACATCAGCGTGGGATCATCCTTGATCACCAGTGGACCAGAGGGTACAATAGTATGGGCTTTGGACTCAAAAAATTTTAGAAATTTTTTTCTGACTTCGGCGGATTTCATAGTAAGCTTTGATGTTTAAAAGCGATACAAATATAGTTGATTAGATCGATTGGATTGACGAAAATAAAGGGAAGTGGTGGTGATTTAGATAATTTGTATATTTGATAGGTCAATATGCCCTTTGTGGTCTCCAAAGCTGTCTATGCCTAGATTAAAATATTATTACGATAATGAGTCACTCTCCTACCGTCCTGTTAATTCTAGCAGGTTCTCCGAGCTGTCGAGAATAGTTTTATTTTTGTTGTCCTCTGTCTTTTTTGGGATTTTGGCCTTATTTATCTTGTTGAATACTGATGCCCTTAATACACCAAAGGAACTGCTTCAAGCGCGAGAGATTGAGAATTTCAAGTTGCAGTACGAATTATTGAACAAAAAGCTTGAACAAATTGAGGAGGTAATGGTTAATGTTGTTGATCGTGACAACAATCTTTACAGGGTTTATTTCGAAGCGAGTCCAATACCGGAAGAGCAAAGAAAAATGGGTTTTGGGGGTGTCAATCGCTATAAAGAGTTGGAGGGTTATAACAATTCAAAACTGATTGTTAATACCACCAAACGTTTGGAAGTTTTGACCAAACAAGTTGTGGTTCAATCGCGATCGCTGGAAGAGTTGGAGAGTTTGGCCAAAAGCAAGGAAGATCTTTTGGGTGCTATGCCCTCAATTCAACCAATTCATAAAAATGATTTAAAAAGAATGGCTTCCGGTTTTGGTTACCGTACTGATCCATTTACCAAAAAAAGAAGGTTCCACCAAGGGATGGATTTTACCGCGCCCCGAGGAACTCCAGTATATGCATCCGGTGACGGTATCGTAGGGAGAGCGGACAATAGAGCAGCGGGTTATGGAAAACACGTGAGAATTGACCACGGCTTTGGTTATGTCAGTCTTTATGCTCACCTAAACAAGTTCAATGTCAAAAGAAGACAGAAAGTAAAACGTGGAGATATTATTGGCTATGTTGGCAGTACAGGTCGCTCTGTAGGACCCCACCTCCACTATGAAATATTTAAAGACGGAAAAAGGGTGAATCCCTTGAATTACTACTCCGGTAATTTGACCGCTGAGGAGTTTGATGTTATGCTTAATTTGGCCAGACAGGAAAACCAATCTATGGACTGATGCATGTCAATCTCCCCGAAAAAAGATACTACAGAATTGGTGAGATCGCCAAAGCATTCAATGTAAACCCTTCACTACTTAGGTTTTGGGAAAAAGAGTTTAAGGAAATTCGGCCTAGAAA
>TARA_B100001057_G_scaffold130105_1_pt1 | contig 14857 bp, 13 predicted proteins | sample TARA_B100001057 | Tara Oceans TARA_B100001057 (sample SAMEA2621839) | marine metagenome | biome: marine biome (ENVO:00000447); feature: surface water layer (ENVO:00002042); material: "saline water (ENVO:00002010), including plankton (ENVO:xxxxxxxx)" | depth 5 m
TGCGCTAATTATCAGCCACGCTTTCTCCAGGGCTGAGATTTATCAGAAACGCTTCGTCTCTGCTTTTTGTTTAAATTATCAGACTGACTGGCGAATTGGTGCCACAGAGAGCTCAATTTTTTCGTCAAATCAGGCCTAGAATTAGAAAGGTTATTTAGCTCAGTCCTATCTTTCTCCATATCATAAAGCTCCCATGGCCCTCCTCGCGCAGAGACCACTTTCCACTTTCCTTTACGTATTGCTCTATTATTACCAAAATGAAAATAGAGAAAATCATGCTCCTCGACTGATTCATTCTTCAAGGATGGCACTAAGGATTTTCCCATAATTTTAGCCTTTCCGGTGCCAGTATAATCTGCTCCTGCCAGTTCTAGACAAGTTGGCATAAAGTCAACAAGATGACCCACACGGTCCGAAATTGAACCTTTTTCAAGTTTAATTCCATCAGGCCAGTGAACTATTAAAGGGCTGCTAATTCCTCCTTCATGCTGATTTTGTTTATACCACCTAAACGGAGTATTTCCAGCATGGGCCCACCCTGTATCGTATGTCCAATAGCTTTCAGGATCCCAAGGCATTTTTTCTGCTCCTAGAGTTCTCTCAAATGGGCAAGCTCCATTGTCAGAACAAAACATTAATATCGTATTTTCAAAAATGCCCTTCCCTTTGAGAGTCTTGACTAATCTACCTATCCCTTGATCTAAACGATCAACCATTCCCGCATACGCGGCCATTCTAAAATCCTCCCAGCTCTTTTCTTCATCACTTAGATTTCCCCATTTTCGAACATTTTCAGGTTCAGGGCTTAGTGACCATTCTTTTTTTATAAGGCCCATCTTTATCTGTCTGGCATAGCGCTCCTTGCGAAGTTTAGCCCAGCCTTCCTTATATTTTCCCTTGTACTTCATGACGTCTTCCTTAGGGGCGTGTAAGGGGTAATGAGGCGCATTATATGCAAGATAAAGAAAGAACGGTTTTTTCTTATCCTCATCTAAAGTTTCGTTAATGAAGCGTATCGCGTAATCTGTTTTAGCATCGGTGGTATAAAATCCACTCTTAGGGACTTCAAACTTTTTTCCGTTAAGCCGGAACGTATCATCTCCAGTGAAAAAATTTGTAGCACCACTCAAATGACCAAAGTATTTTTCAAAGCCCTTATCAGTGGGTTCCTTATCTAGGTGCCACTTACCAACCATCATCGTCTTATAGCCTGCAGGTTTTAAAACTTCAGCAATCGTCGGCCCAGTTGACAAACGTGATGAACCAGCCTGACCACAATACATTCCTGTCAAAAGATCAACCCTTGATGAATGGCATTTAGCTGTATTATAAAACTGTGAAAAACGAACACCATTTTCTGCTAAAGAATCAAGAACAGGCGTGTCAATTTCACCCCCATAACAACCTAGATCTGCAAAGCCTAAGTCATCAGCCATTATAAGAATAATATTCGGTCTAGAGGCGGCATGAGTTTTATTCGCAGAATGAAAAAATAAAAGTAAAAGAGAAAAAACGACGAGATAATATTTCATTTCAAAAATTTAGTTAGTTCAAATGTCAAAGGAATATGTCTACGGTTGAATAAAATACCATAATTTATTGGATAAGTTTATTGATTGAAGAGACCTAAGTGAGCTATTAGATATTTAGTAGAAATATTAATGATTAGCTTTAAGAGCCTCACCCGCCAAACTGAAATCGGCGCTAATTCCTATTTACTTAAAATAGGTGGAAAAAGAATACTTATTGATGCTGGGATGCATCCCAAAGTGGAAGGAAAAGAATCTCTGCCTGACTTTTCTAGCATCCTTGATCACCAACTTGATGCGGCCATCCTCTCACATGCGCACCTAGATCATTCCGGTTCGATGCCGGTGATCCAAAGGCATTATCCTGAAATGCCGGTAATGATGACGGAAGCTACGTCTGCTCTCGGCCAGGCTTTATTACATAATTCTGTGAATGTAATGACCTCGAAAAGAAATGAACTCGGAATGGATGAGTATCCATTTTTCACGCACAAAGAAATCCATAAAATCAGTAAACAATGGTGTGCAAGGAGACCTGGACGTAGATTTGATCTAGATGATCAAGGCGAAGTTAACTGCACTTTCTACGAAGCTGGACACGTACTAGGAGCAATTGGAGCATTAATTGAATGTAAAGGGAGAAGAATATTCTATACTGGAGATGTACATTTTGAAGATCAAAGTATTATTAAAGGGGCTGATTTTCCAACTGATGATATTGACACCTTAATTCTTGAATGTACTCGAGGCTCTTCTCCAAGACCATCTGAGTATAGCAGAAAATCAGAAGCTGAAAGACTCGCTCACTCAATTGAGCATTGCTTGGATGGAGGCGGCTCAGTCATGATTCCTCTTTTCGCAATGGGCAAAACCCAAGAAACGGTAACGATGCTTTACGAACTACAAAAAGAAAGAAAGCTTCGTAGACTGTCATTCCTCATTGGAGGATTAAGCATTAAGATGACCAAAATTTATGATCGCTTTTCCAGTTCGGTAAGAAGGAATCATCAAGGAATGAAGCTTATGCGAGAAAAGGGGCTACTCTCTACACCAAATGCTAGAGGCCAAATTCCGCAAATCTCACAAGGCAATGTCTATACATTGTCTAGCGGTATGATGACTGAAAAAACATTATCAAATCGACTCGGAAGGCAGTTTATAAATAATCCTAGAAACCTAGTTGCCAGTGTTGGGTATGCAGATCCTGACTCCCCACTCGCTAAAGTTCTTGGATCAGAGGAAGATGAGAGCATTCAAATCGACTCAAATTATGATCCAGTGAAAAGGAGATGTTCTGTAGAAAGCTTTGATTTCAGTGGACACTCTCCAAGGGAAGATCTCCTAGACTATGCACAAAAAGTTTGTCCAAGTAAGATAGTTCTCGTACATGGAGACCAACCCTCAATCGAGTGGATGGGGGAAAGGATAGAAGAAAGATTGCCGCAAACAGAGGTCATAGTGCCTGAGCCAAGCCAAGAGATAGAGATCTAATAATTAGATTTCTATCTATTCATCAGACGCTGAAAGGTGATCCTCAATAGATTTAAGTCTAGAAAGAACCTTTGGAATTTTTCTGGGGTAAACCATCTCCTTCCGCTTAACCTCATGAGGACCAGCAGGAAAACTTGAATAAAAGGCAGGCTTACCTGGTTCACCACCTGGTAAACTTTTGGTAACGCCAGTCCTAGCAACTAAAACACTATGAGCTCCAACCTCTATATGCCCAGCAATACCAACCTGTGCTGCCATCGTCACATAATCTCCTATCTTACTACTTCCTCCGATTGCAGTATCAGCAACAATGATACAGTGCTTACCAATAATGACATTGTGGCCTACTTGACAAAGGTTATCAATTTTTGTGCCCTCACCTATTAAGGTCTTACCAAACCGACCTCGGTCTATGGTGCAATTGGCGCCGATTTCAACATCTTTGCTGATTTCCACATGACCAAAGTGAACAATTTTTTGGTGGGTTGAACCATCGAATTCATATCCAAAACCATCAGATCCAATAACAGATCCTCCATGAATAATGACTCGATCAGATATTATAGAATTGTTATAAACCACAACATTAGGGAAAAATGAACAATTCTCTCCAACGTTAACTTCGGAACCGATACGGACACCTGCAGAAATAACTGAACCTTTTCCAATTACAGTTCCTGACCCCACAACAACATGAGGACCAATACTAACAGAGTTGGGATCTATTTTAACCTTATCTCCTATAACTGCGGTTTTGTGAACTCCTGACTGTTGTTTTTCTTGGCTAGACGCATAGAGCTCTTTTGCCATTTCATTAAACGCTAATGAGGGACTTTTAACTTTCAGAATAGGCACTTGTTCAATGAACTCTTTTAATCCTTCAGGTACCAGTACTGCTCCAGCCTGAGTATTCCGCAAATCATTTAGATATTTTTCATGATGAAAAAATGATAAATCATGAGGGCCAGCTTCGGCTAATGAAGCTAAGCCAGTTACAAAGGCCTCCTCACTAGGAGCATTGATAAGATCAGCTCCTAACTTAGAAGCTATTTCAGAGATTTTTATCTGCACACGATATAGTTAATTATGTCGAACATTAGGCCTTAGATAGGCCATCAAGGAGAAGAAGCTCCCTTATTCAATTCCTTGATAAGGTCCTGACTGAAATCTACACCATCTTTAGAATGAAGAAGGAAAGGAATACCCCTGGTACCAAGTCCTGACTTATCAAACACAACATCATAATTTTTCTTTTTAGCCATGTCAGAGACTACATCCTGAATTTCTTCGATTAGGGCTTTCCTTTTACGGTCAACTTCAGTGAGCAACATTCTCTGTCTTCTATCGGTGAGTTCTTTCTTTTCCCTCTCCAATGCTCTCGCTTTAGAAGCAACTTGCTGTGCTTCTGTCGCTTTTTTCTTTCTTAGCTCTTCTCCTATCGCGGGATCTTTAATTTCTTTAGCAAGCTTCTGATAACTATCGAGGAGCTTCTTGTAATCATTATTAATTGACTCTAATTCTTTTTTTGCAGCCTCCTTCTGTTCGTTAACAACTTTATCTGCGTCTTTAGTTTTATAATATTCGGCAAATACTCTATTCATGTCGACAATGCCAACCTTCAATCCCTGTGCAGAGGCAGCAGAAAGTATGAATATGAAACTTAATAAGGCAATTGACAGTTTTAGGAGAGATTTAATCATAATCTTTAAGACTTCGAACTTTATAAATGATAATTGTTTAAGTTAATTGAGAATCTCCCACAATTGCCTCTTTTTCAAGAGAAATAGATTAACCTTTGATTAGCTTCTATTATCGTCAGAATGCACCCAGATTTATCGAAACTGGTAACCCATATTAAATTGGAATCGCATTTTATCCTCGACCCATTCGTCTGTCTGGACAGGCCAAGCAAGATCCAAACGGATTGGACCCATAGGTAAGAAGAGGTCTACACCAATACCATAATCAGACAGATAATCTCCGCCAAAATCCCATGACTTATCAGAAAGGATACCTCCATCATAGAAAATATGACCCCTAAACTTCTTAAGGTTTAGAAGTGGAAAACTGTACTCAGCGGTAAAATATGCAGCAGTTCTACCACCCAGAGGCTCTCCCTGCTCATCACGTAATGAGGCGCTACTGGCCTCACGGTATTCATATCCTCGAAGACTACTAGCACCTCCAAGAAATTCTCTTTCAAATATTGGAACTTCTCCGTCACCATCAACGCTCCGGTAACGACCACTAACACTCAAGATCGTATCAAAAGGCAGAAGAAAATATTTAGATCCAGAAACTTGAACGCCATACGTTTTAACATCACCAACTGAAACGTCAGTCCCAAAAGACAATCGGTGGCCTCTTCTAGTTAGGTACTGACTGTCTCTAGTATCTAAAATGTAGTTTGCCGCAAAGAGTGCTCTATTGTAATCGCCTTCTTCCTTCTTCAGTATATCACTAGAATCCGAATCAACATCTATCTCATATTTCTCAAGACTACTCTTGAATGATAATGAAGTATATTCGCCGAGGGGCTTTCTCAGGCTCATGTATCCACCTGCAATGGTTTGATCATATTTATCTGACAAATAAAGTAAGTCTCTATAGTAAAGCCCAGCACTCATGGAAAGCTTTTTGTCAAAGAGCCAAGGCTGAGTATAATCAAATTGAAAATCTTTACGCCTTCTACCATACTGCACACCAAGCCTAATTTTTTCACCTGCTCCCCTATGAGGCTTACCAAACAATCTAAAGTTGGTCTGAACAATATCCATAAAGCCCACTAAATTATCAATTGAGCTAAAACCTGCGCCAAAGTTAACAGTGCCTGTAGACTTCTCCCTTACTTCAATATTTATATCGGTATGATAGGGAGTAGCAGAGTCAGATGGCGTAACATTCACAGCATCAAAGAAACCTAGACCCATGAGACGGTTACGACTCACATCTAATCGAGTCTCACTAAATACATCACCGGGTGCCACTGCTAATTCACGACGAATGACTTTGTCCAAAGTCTGGTCATTACCTGTGATATTAATGAGTTCAACTGTACTCTGAACCCCTTCAGAAACAGAATATTCTATATTAACGGTAGTCTCACTGGCACTATCAATACTCGGTCTTATTCTAACGCCAGAGTATCCGTTATCAGCATAATACCTTCTTAAGCCTGTAAGATCAGTCTGAATACCTTTAGAAGAGTAGACTGCTCCTTCTTTCATTTCGAGTAAAGGCAATACATCGTTTGCAGATACCGCCTTAATTCCAGAAACACTAACACTGTTAATGGTAAATTTTTTACCTTCGACGACTTGAATGACTAGATTAACTTTATCACCAACTGGTTCCCGTTGAACGTCAGAGACTCTTGCATTGAGGTATCCATTGTCTCTATAGAATTCTTCAATTCTAATGATATCCTCTTCTAATTCCGCTGAATCAATACCACGATTTTTCTTAAATATAGCATATGCTCGACTCGCCTTGACTAACATTTGACCTGACAAAACTTTATCAGAAAATGACTCATTACCAAAGAACTTGACCTTCTTAAGGCGCTCTAGAGCTCCCTCATCAACAACGAAAGTAACTCTAGAGAATCCAGGTCTCTGTGCACCGTCAACTTTATAGGTTATACCAACATTCGAGTAACCTTTTTTCTTATAAGTGTCTTCTAAATTAACACGAGCCTTTTCAAGAGTTGAGTCATCAAAGGAATCACCAATCTCAAGCTCGGTATCCTTTCGTAACTTGTTACTAGCAATTGAATTTCCAATGAAGGAAATTTCTCCCAAAGTTGATCTCGTTTGAACTAAGAAAATAACCCTCAACCCTTCACCTTTTGGCTCGGTTAGTACCCTAACGCTTTCAACAAGACCACTTGAATAAAGGTTTTTTATATCCTCTTCAACAACTTGAGCATCAAGATCTGAACCGGTCTTACTACTGATCTGAGCCATAATTGCTGAACTATCTACAGATTCAGCGCCAGTATATTGAATAGATATGTCTGTTATTTTCTCAGCGTAACCCTTTAATAGGAGCCCAAAAAATAGAAATAAGGCCATTGAAATGGCAACGAAATTAAGCCTTGGGAGGTAAGTCATCATTCTAAAGAGGTATCCTAGTGGGTAAAACAAGTGGATTATGATCAATAAGTTATAAATGATTCAAGCTATTAATTGATTAATCAATGGAACTTAAATTTTAATTTTATCTTTTTTTTGTTTAATTATCACCTTATAAGGATGTTAAACTTTATATGTAAGTGACTAATTGTGAGTAGATTAAGATAATCTATAGATTCGCTAAATATTTTAAAGTTATCGTATATTATAATAAAGTTTGTAAAAAATACTTAATATTGATTAAATTTTGTTGGCTTCAAGTGTTATTCGCAGGAAAATCAATTAAAGCGTGAAAGAAAATTTTTACACAGAAGCGACAGAGGCACCTCAATCAGAATTTGATGTTTCGTTGAGACCTCCAGAAATGACGGACTTTTTTGGGCAATCTAAAGTCAAAGAGCGCATCTCTCTGATGATTGAAGCTGCACAAAAAAGAGAAGATGTCCTAGCTCACATTCTACTATCTGGCCCACCAGGTTTGGGCAAAACAACGCTCGCTCACATCATTGCAGGGGCAACAGGTTCACAACTTCACTCGACAAGCGGCCCTCAAATCGAGAAAGCCGGTGATCTGGCAGGAATTCTAACAAACCTAAAACGAGGAGATGTTCTTTTCATTGATGAGATTCACAGACTTCATCCAGCCATAGAAGAATACCTATATCCTGCGATGGAGGACTATCGACTTGATATCATTATTGATCAGGGCCCAAACGCCAGAACGATAGAATTAAGCTTGCCAAGGTTTACTCTAGTTGGAGCAACTACTAGAGCTGGAATGCTGACAGCTCCACTCCGATCAAGATTTACAATGACCAACCGTCTTGATTATTATAATGCAGAGGAACTCACGAAAATTGTGACTCGGTCTTCAGGGCTCCTTGGAGTAAGCATTGAGGAGGGCGGAGCCCTAGAAATAGCCTCAAGGTCTAGAGGCACCCCAAGAGTAGCGAATTCATTACTAAGGTGGGTCCGTGACTTTGCACAAGTAAGAGCCGATGGCACTATTACTGAAAAGGTGGCTGATGATGCCCTCAAGATGATCGATATCGATGATGACGGCCTTGATGAAATGGACAAAAGGATTCTTGAATCCATGATTTATAAATTTGATGGAGGACCGGTAGGGCTAAGTTCTTTAGCTGTAGCAGTGGGAGAGGATGCTTCAACCATAGAAGAAGTTTATGAACCTTACTTAGTGATGCAGGGAATGATTACTCGCACTCCTAGGGGAAGAGTAGCAATGAGAAGATCCTATGAGAAACTGGGCATAAGCGCACCAAAAAATGTTTCAGATTCAACTACCGACCTCGGCTAGATTGAAATTTCTTGCAACGATCTTGAACTTATAGAGGCCTCAATGGCCTCGATTGTTTTCTGTGCCTTAATGGCATCATCAAGATTAGAGAGCGGCTTCATGCCATTACCGATACACTCTTCAATAAAAAATCGAACAGTATTACGAATCGAATAGTGATAGGCTGAGTAAGTATGAGAATGGACGACAGCCTTTTGATTTTGCACCCAATCTGCATGACTAAATCGAGTCGAGCCTTCTGTTCCTATTAATTTAATCGTGAAGGTCCAATTGTCAGCTGCATGATCATCCGCAGCAAAGCTAGCTTGGAAATGAGCTAAAGCGCCATTCTCTAACTCGAGAATAGCCATGGCGAGATTTTCTTTCTCAACAGTCCCGTCGTTTATGGTAGATGACATAGCAGTAGCGGCTTTGGGCGCTCCTCCAAGAAAGCATGTTATATATGAATGATGCGTCAAGATTTGCCTTATGACTCCTGGATATCTTTGAGCCACTTCTTCAGGATGATGAATATTATATAAAATATAAATTGCAACGAGGTTCCCCAACTTACCAGAGTCCAACAGCTGCTTCGTCCTGATCACACTATCCTCATAAAGATAATTATGAACAGGAACACAAAGTTTTCCTGTCTGCTTCGCCAAATCTCTAATCTCTGCAATTTCATCAACTTTTGAGCTAACAGGTTTCTCTAGGAGCACATGCTTTCCAGCCTTCAACGCATTGATCGCACATTCTCGATGCTCTTCAAGAGGTGTTAAAATAAAGACAGCATCGATTGATGAGTCAGATAGCATAGACTCTGAGGAGTTGTATGACACACAACCGTATTCCTCTGATTTCTTCTTTGACTTACTGTTATCAATATCAAATAAGCCCACTAATTCCGCACCTGAACAATCTTCAATACCAGCAAAATGCAAGTCAGCAATATCCCCTGCCCCATAAAAACCTATTCGCGTTTTCATTGATGTGTTAGGGTTTTCCTATTCCATGCTGGAACTCAAAATATTCAGGATTCAGATCAGCAAACGGATCCCTTAATTTTTCAATTTGGTCTCTCTCTCCATGAATTTCTAATCGTATCAGATCAGAAATCGCCAGCGCATCACCTATTATTGAATTTACATTATCGGCATGTGCCAATAAACCCTCAGCCCCTTCATAGGCTTCTCTACAGTGAATAACATCTCCTGATTTTGTAAAATCGTACCACAAGCAACCTGATTCCTTAATGGTGGCTTCAGTAAAACGCCTGCTGATTTCCAAAAATTCATCCATCTTGCCAGGGTGGACCTTAAAATATGGATGGATACTAACTACATTACTCATCACCTATTATTTGCATATGTCATGAAATTTGGTCAAGTAAAGGGTGACTTTATCATAAAAAAATTGAGTGAGAGGTGACTAAACTTGTGAATACTCTTGAACAAGATTAAATGAGGATCATCATCGTCAATATGCAAAAAACCCTGATAACAACTTTAGTTTTCGCACTAAGTATGCTGTTTTGCCCGGCTCGTAATCCGAACATTGTGTTCATACTAGCAGATGATCTTGGATACAGTGAACTAGGTTGTTTTGGTCAAAAATGGATAAAGACTCCTCACATTGATAGACTTGCAAAAGAGGGGATAAAATTCACTCAACATTATTCAGGTCAGGCAGTCTGCGCTCCTTGCCGCTGTGTTTTCATGACTGGAAAGCATCCAGGTCACGCTTATATAAGAGATAACGGTGATCCAAAAGACGGCTCAACAAAGAACTTTCCTTTTCCAGGTCAAAACCCCATACCTGATGATGAAATAACCATTGCAGAAGTTCTAAAAGAAGAAGGATACAAAACTGCAGCGATAGGTAAATGGGGGTTAGGTCATTTTGGAACAAGCGGTGACCCAAACAAACAAGGATTTGATTTATTTTTTGGATATAACTGCCAAAGGCATGCGCATAATCATTACCCAAAGTTTCTTTGGAGGAACGGCGTTAAAATTCCAATGCCTGGAAATGATAGGAAACTTGATGGAAAAATTCATTCTCAAGACGCATTCACCAAAGAAGCCCTCTCCTTTATTAATAAGAATAAAGATGCCCCTTTTTTCCTATACCTTCCTTATGCAATTCCACACCTAAGCATACAAACTACAAATAAATGGCTAGATCTGTATAAGGGAAAAATACCAGAAGAAGAACATACTCATCGGGGTTATTTGAAACATCCATTTCCTAGAGCAGGCTATGCCGGGATGGTGACTCAAATGGATGATTCGGTAGGGCAAATCGTCTCCCTAATTGATAAACTCGATTTGAGCGATGATACTCTTGTCATTTTCACATCCGATAATGGCCCTACTTTTAATCGCCTTGGAGGTTCGGATTCTGACTTCTTTAGAAGTGCAGGTGAATTTAAAGGTCTGAAGGGTAGTCTTTATGAAGGTGGAATACGTGTTCCAACTATAGCACGCTGGCCAGGAAAAATTAAAGCAGGGTCTAGCTCAGAACATGTCAGCGCTTTTTGGGACTGGTTACCAACTTTCTGTGAAGTCGCAAATTGTAAAGCCCCTAAAAGTACTGACGGAATATCGCTACTTTCAGCGATGAAGGGAGAAGAACAGAAAATGCATAAATTTCTTTACTGGGAATTTCCATCCTACGGCGTTCAACAGGCGGTGCGAATGGGAGATTGGAAAGGAATTAGACAAAAAATGTCAAAAGCTAAAACATCAGCCGAGCTAAAAACCGAACTTTATAATCTAAAAAATGACCCAAGTGAAAGCATAAACGTCGCTGACAAACACCCCGGCATTATTGATAAAATTGAGGCCATTATGATTCAAGAGCATATACCTAGTAGTCTATTCCCTCTCCTCCCAGAAGAAAGGCAACTGGCTCGAAAAACAAAATCCCAAAACCCTAAACAAAAAAATGGAGGATAAGTTGGCAAAGAGGACATGGGTTGAAATAAATCCTGAGGCACTTAAAAAAAACCTACATATTTGCAGGGAGTTAGCTCCAGACGCAGCCGTGATGGCTGTTGTGAAAGCCGATGCATATGGACATGGCCTCACCGAAACAGTTAAAGCTATTGAATCACAAATTGATGCTTTTGGCGTTGCAACTCTTAGAGAAGCGATAACCATAATTTCTCTGATATCTGAAAAAAAGATGGTCATGATTCTTGGCGCATTATTACCAGACGAAAGAAAAGCTGCAATCCTACAGGACATCCATGTTACCGTTTCAAGCTTAGAGGAAGCTAAAGAGTTTAATGACTTAGGTAAATCATGTGATAGGGAGGTACAGGCTCACTTAGTTCTTGATACAGGCATGGGGCGATTAGGGTTCTCTGAGAAGAGCTTTGTAGAAAATTGCCAAGAAATAAAAACACTTAACCATATATCTATCAAAGGAGTAGCAACTCATTTCCCTTGTTCGGATCAAGACAATGAATTTACAGAAAAGCAGATAAAAGCATTTAACTCAATCCTTAGAAATTCAAATATAAAACCTAAATGGATTCATCTTGCTAATAGTGCGGCAACGCTTCGTATAGGCAATTCAAGCGGGACCATGATCCGTCCAGGTTTAATCATTTATGGGATATCTCCAATTGAAGATTCCGGTTCTAAATTAAAACCAGCAATGGAATGGAGGGCTAGAATAAGTCAGATAAGAAATCTGCCTCCAGGGTCGAGCATTAGTTATGGAAGGTCTTATATCACTGAAGCCGAAACTAAAGTGGCTACGGTAGCAGTTGGTTATGGGGATGGATATCCTAGATCATTATCGGGTAAAGATACAGAGGTGATCATCAAAGGAACAAGATGTAGAATCCTTGGTAAAGTCACTATGGATATGATCATGGTAGATGTAACTGCAATCTGTGAGCCACTTAAAAGTGGTGACGAGGTAACGCTTATAGGTACAGAAGGAAATGAATGTATAAGCGTCTTGGAACTAGCAAAGAAGGCTGAAACTATCCCTTGGGAAATTCTAACAGGCATTTCTCCAAGAGTTGAAAGAATGGTTTGCCTGAAAGATAAACAATAGATAGAATCAAAATCTAGTTTACATTTATTAAAGTCCAATATTAAAGAACTGTGCTACAAATTATTTTCAATGAAATAAGTGCAGCTGAAATATCTAGTCTCAACACGATTGATCAGCTTGAACTTCTAAACCAGTTCAAGGTTAAACATGAAGACCTAGATCAAACTGGAGACGAAAAAACATTTGGCACGATCGAAAGGGATGGTGGGAAATTGTATAGATATAAATCCAAGGACTATAGAATCTATTTTGAAGTGACTAATAAAAATGTGATTGTTCATCGAGTTGTTCACAAGAACACCCTTAAGGACTTTTTATTCAGGTCCAATTTACCGGTGTCCGAAGATAAAGCCTTGAGCGAATCTAAGAACTTTTGGAAACTTATCGAAGAGGGAGAAAAAGCCCAAAAAGTTTAAATTTTATATCTTATTTATGAACTTAGCAGAAATTATTGGGAACGAAGAAAAACGTTTAGCAAGGTTCCCAATAGCTAGAGAAAAAATCTTCTTGTCGCATGCAGCAGTAACTGCACTACCACACTGTGCAGCTCAAGCGATGGCAGATTATGCTTACTCGAGTTGTAAAGATCATCAGGAATTTCCTGAATTTATGAAGACGATGGCCGAGACTCGTCAGCTGTCAGCTAATTTAATAGGCGCTGAGGCTTCAGAAGTAGCACTATTGGGTCCAACTTCATTGGGCCTAAGTCTTTTTGCAAAAGGCATTAGTTGGGAACCGGAAGATGAGGTGATTTGTTACATGGATGATTACCCAGCAAATGTTTATCCATGGATGGAACTTGAGAGAATTGGGGTTAAGGTCAAATACCTGAAGCCCGAAGAACTAGGCGTCATCACTCCTGAATTGATTGAATCTAACTTATCTGATAAAACTCGATTAGTCGCATTGGCCAGCTGCAACTACCTTAGCGGATACCGTATTGATATAGATTCAATCGGGAAAATGTTAGGTCAAAAAAATATTCTTTTTGCTCTAGATGGAATTCAAACTTGTGGAGCATTTCCTACTAGTGTGGAACATGTTGATTTCATGAGTGCCGATGCGCATAAATGGCTCCTCGGACCAATGGCAATGGGCATCGTCTACGTTAAGCAGAAGAATTTTGATCTTCTAAGGCCAGCACTCTTAGGGGCATGGAACGTTAGATCACCAGACTACATCACTCAGGAAGAAATTTCCTTTCACAACTCTGCAAGAAGGTATGAACCTGGAGTTCTAAATGCTTCGGGAATTGTAGGCCTCAAGGCAGTACTGGAAATGATTCAAAAAATTGGAATCGATTCAATATCAGAGAGATTACTAGAAATTAAATCAATCCTTGTCAAAGGGCTTGATTCTTTAGGATACAAAATTCATGGACCAAGGGATGGAAAAAATGCCTCCTCAATAACAACCTTTAGTCACCAGAGTAAAAAATCTTCACAAATTTTCGCAAATTTAAATAATGCGGGAATCATTGCCTCTTGCAGAAAAAACCGACAAGGTGAAGAATTATTGCGCTTTAGCCCTCATTTTTATAATACAGAAAGAGAAATCAACCAGTCTTTGGACATTTTAGCTCAGCTTAATGGCTGAAGGGCTTGACTCCAGACCAGAAACGCATGATTTAGTATACAAGTATAATTCTTTAAATTCAGAATAGGCCAATGCCAGTTACAAGAAGAAATAAAAAATCTGAAGACGAACAGCCTCCGAGCAAGGAAATCGATTTGACCAAGATCAAGGACCTTATAAAACTCATGGAAGACCATGACCTGACAGCCTTTGAATTAGAGGATTCAGGTTTCAAGGTTAGGCTCGAAAAAGGTGGCAACCAAGAACAACTCGTTGCAGCCCCTCAACCCGTTGCAACTGAAGAAAAGGGTCCAGAAAAAATTGTCGCTGAAGACACTGAAGAAATATCTTCACCAATGGTAGGAACTTTCTATAAGTCCGCCTCTCCTGACGCTGACCCTTATGTTAAGGTCGGTGATTCAGTTGATGAAGGAACAGTGATATGTATTATTGAAGCTATGAAAGTCATGAACCAGATCAAAGCTGATAAGTCTGGGGTCATACAAAGAATTCTTGTTGATGATGCAACACCTGTTGAGTTTGGACAGGGACTATTTGTCATTGCCTAATTTAATTAAGAGAGGCCATAAGCCGAATAATGTTTAAAAAGGTACTAGTTGCTAACCGCGGTGAAATCGCGCTTCGAATTATCCGAGCATGTAGAGAGCTTGGCATAAGAAGCGTTGCAGTCTACTCAGAAGCAGACGTTGACTCAATGCATGTTCAACTTGCTGACGAAGCCATTTGTATAGGTCCGG
>TARA_B100001057_G_scaffold183288_1_pt1 | contig 14856 bp, 22 predicted proteins | sample TARA_B100001057 | Tara Oceans TARA_B100001057 (sample SAMEA2621839) | marine metagenome | biome: marine biome (ENVO:00000447); feature: surface water layer (ENVO:00002042); material: "saline water (ENVO:00002010), including plankton (ENVO:xxxxxxxx)" | depth 5 m
TATACACTCTTGCCCATTTATATTTTACCTTTCTTATAATAGTCTTTGTGTCGATAGTATAAATCTTTTAGACTTTCTACCTCGCTGTCTTTGTTTAATAACTCTTTAAACAAATCTTTATTTTTACTCCATTCTCTACCAGTCCACCATTCAAAACCATTATAGTTGGACTTATATTCACACACTTGTTCGTAAGCGTATGATGAATAATAATATTGAAACCTCATGTCTCTATACATATTACATTCAAAATTTTGAGCAAACTTGCCCATATTTAATTCTGGTGTTTCATAGTCCCAAGCAAATTCGCCTGCAACCACAGATGTGCCATATTTAGTAAGTTGAGTATATGCAACAATATTATTATTGTGCCAATAAATGAAATGGTCTTTGTGTCCATATTCTTTATCAACTAACTCACTACCATGATCATCATAACCTTTGTGTTTACAATATTTTTTAAATATTAAATCACATTCATACTGCCAAGGGTTACCTTCTGGATAATACTTACCAGTAATTTCTTTCTTCATGTATTGCCTATGTTTCTTTTTCACATGAAATTTTTGTAGGTCAATACGGGTTGTTCGTGCCTGTATCCAAAGTTGTTTATCTGTTTCGTAAAAGAAAGCGTCCATAGGTGTCCAACCTTTATCTAACGCCACCTCTTCTTCGTTTGGTTCAACTTCCGCTAATGCAAGTCCGTAGATAATATCATACTTTGTTGTATTACCGTATATGTGGTCATAAAATATTTTCACCCTTTGTCTTTATTGTTTATAGGTCCAATAGGTGTTTCTTCAACATTAAATACTTCTTCACTTTCTCTTTCCCATTGTGTAAAATAACTATCGTCTGTAATACTATCTTCTCTAGTATTTTCAACAGTATAATAGTTTTGGTCAATAAGATAACCTGGATTACCTGTCAATCTTTTTTCCATAAATGCATCATCATACCAGATACATCTATTATTAGGATAAGCAAAAAAGTTACCATCGTCCATTCTAAACATGTGGGCACATTTATGTTCTGGGTCTTCACTAAAGTTTACATCTAACATCGCCGCTTTGTTCTCATGGGCAAAGTCAATCGTAAACATGTAAGTACCTTTTCTTTTTGTACCATGCCAATCAACTAATTCTGCTCGACAATTTGCAAGTCTATTTCTTCTATTGACATCTACATAATTAGAAAAACAATCCCAGTACATATGAATATTTAAATTATGTTTTGGTGCGTCTTTCTTCCATACAAATGCATGAATTGGTCTTCTTGTCCAGTTTACACCGTTAGGTAATAAACATTCAAAAAGTATTGCTCTTCTTTCCATACAATTAACTGTATGTATATCAGCAAAAGTAAAATCACCATGACCTTTAGTATGATTGTACAAATATTCATTTCGAATATATGCACTAAATGGTGGTATATTATGATTTAAAAATGGCATATTTCTCTCCTATATTGCACACGCCTCACAATAGTCATCATATTCTTCTTGTGTATTAAATTCACTTCTTGGTTTTAATTCTTGGTCTCTATCACCAACATTATGTTGTGGTTCATCATTATCATTCTTACCATCATAAGTGTTTTGATAATAAGAAGTTTTCCAACCCATCTTATATGTAGTGAGTAAGTCTCTTGCCATAACAGATACAGGCACTTGATTACCTTCATATTGTTCTGGATTGTAAGACCAGTTACCAGATATTGCTTGATCAAAATATTTCTGCATTACTGCAACAACATTTATATAACCTTCATTACCTGGCATATCCCATAGTAATGTATAATAATTTTTTAGATTAGGGTACCCAGGTACTATTTGTTTGAGTGGCCCTTTTTTTGATTTTTTGACAGATAAGAAGTCTCTAGGTGGTTCGATACCATTCGTTTCATTACATACCACAGAGGAACTTTCACTTGGCATTTGTGCTGATAATGTCGAGTGGCGTAATCCGTGTTCCTTGATACTCTTTCTAATAGTAGACCAATCATAACTCAACTTTCTTTTAACAATACTATCAACATCTTTCTTGTAAGTGTCTATTGGTAGTATTCCGTCTGAATATTTAGTCCTGTCGAATTTTGTACATGGTCCCTTCTCTATTGCAAGTTGATTAGATGATTTGAGTAAATAGTATTGGAATGCTTCTGTCCATTCATCTAGTAAGTGCCATGCCTGTTTACTGTTATATTTGACTTTGTTCTTTGCCAGAAAATGTGCAAGACCAATATAACCAATACCTAAACTTCTTCTTGCTTTAGTTGATAATTCTGCGGCATTGACTGGATAGTTTTGTAGGTCAATTAATTCTTCTAAACCTCTTACAGATAAATCACATAAGTTTTCTAAATCTTCTTTTTTACTTACTGCACCTAGATTGATTGCACTTAATATACATAACGCAATCTCACCCTCACCATCTATGTGTTGTAATGGGTCTGTAGGTAAAGTAATCTCTTGGCATAGATTAGACATAAAGACTTGATCTTTGAAACTAGAATGAGTATTTGTGTGGTCAATATTCATAATATAGATACGACCAGTTTCTGCTCTCTCTTTTAGTATTGCACCAAATAATTCTTGTGCCTTAACTTTATGTTTTTTAATCTTTGTAGACCTTTCAAACTTTTCATACATTTCATCAAACTTGTCTGTGCCAAATGCCTCGTATAAACTTGGTACATCATGTGGTGAAAATAAAGTAATTTCTTTATCTTCAATAAATCGTTTGTAAAATAATTCTGATATTTGTATTGAGTAATCTAACTTTCTAACTCTATTGTCTTCTGTGCCTTTGTTATTCTTTAAAACAATAATGTCTTCTATCTCTTGGTGCCAGATTGGAAAATGTACAGTAGCACTACCACCTCTCACACCGTTTTGTGTGCAACACTTAACAGTTGCCTCAAACTTTTTAAGAAACGGTACAACACCTGTATGTTGAACTTCACCGCCTCTTATTCTGGAGTTGATGCCGCGGATTCTGCCCGCATTGATTCCAATTCCCGCCCTCTGAGCCACATAGCGACCAATGGCCATATCACTAGAGAAAATACTAGGTAAAGTATCGTCAGTATCAACCAGAACACAACTAGCAAACTGGCGAAGAGGAGTCCTAACACCAGCCATAACTGGCGTTGGTATGTTGATAAGATGTTGCGAAATCGCATTGTAATATTTTTTAACATAGTCCATCCTTCTTTCTATATCGTAGTTTCTAAATAATGTTGCCGCAATCATCATATACATGAATTGTGGCGTTTCAAATATTTCACCTGTACTTCTATCTTGTACAAGGTATTTGTCCACAACTTGTCTTAAACCTGCATATGAGAATAAGTAATCTCTTTCATGTTTTACATACATGTTCATTTCTTCAATTTCTTCGTTAGTATACCAAACAAGAAACTCTTTATCATATACGCCTACCTCAATACATTTCTTTATATGATCTAGTAATGTCGGGTGTTCCCATAGTCTGTGGTGAAGACCTTTACGGAGAGAAAATAAAAGTAATCTTGCAGCCACATATTGATAGTTAGGTTTTTCTAATGAGATTAAATCACTTGCACTCTTAATTAATATTTGTTGAATTTCTTCCGTGGTCATCTTATCATAGAATTGCATGCCACTATTCATTTCTACTTGGGATTCACTAACGCCTGACAATCCTTCGCAAGCATAGTGAACCATACTGTGTATTTTTTGTATGTCCAGAGGTTCTAAGCCCCTACCGTTTCTCTTAATAACATTGATACTATCTGGGCTCATTAAATCTCCTTCCAATCGTTTAACTTATGTTGTGCTGATAATTTTGAAAATGTGTTATTATCTATAATAGTTTGTATCTCTACCTGAGACATATCTGCCATAATCATATCATTAATATCTTTATGTTTCAATGACTTAGGAAAAATACAAATATTTTTATTTAAAAAAATTAATTGTTGCATTTTATCAACAATTTGTTTGTTGCGTGGTTCATTATCAAAGATATACACAGCATTTTTTAATGACATGTTTAAATCTGCACCTGCAACGGCGATACAGTTTGGGAGGAACAAACTATCTATTGGACCTTCAACAACATAAACTTTTCTGTTTATGTCTAATCTATCTAGGCCAAATATTCGCCTTTTGTTCTCATCTAACTTGATGGTAATATACCTGGGTTCTTCTTTACTAAAAGCACGCCCTTGAAACGCAAACATTTTATTGTCCACGCCAAAGAAAGGTAGGACGACCCGTGGGTGATCCATAGAGTTGACTAGACTACTTTGGAACTTATTTGGTATCAAAGAATTGACCCAGGCATAAAATTTTGGACAAAAATAAATTCTATCCAAAAACTTTGTTAACTTTCTTTTTTCTGCAAATTGTAATGCGGGATGGTCTTTATCTAATCTATCAAATCTTGTAAGACCTTTTAACTTATTATCATCAAACTTAACTGGTTTGAAATTGTATTCTATTGTCTTTGTTTTACCACCCTTATACTTGTCTATGACATATTGTTTGTATAATTGTGGGTCAATATATTCTATCAGTTTACCAAGTGTGGTACCTTTAGAACAATTGTGGCATTTGTAAAAGTATTCGTTCTTCATTGAGTAAACGAAACCTCGTGCCTTACTTTGTTTCTTTTGACTATCACCACAATACGGACAACGAAAGTTATAAAGATTATTAGATTTCTTTTTAAATCTTTCTAGTCTTGGTGATAAGGTCAAAAGATATTGAATGTCAACCATAATACCTTTCTTTATTACAGTATCTATAATACACCATAAAGGTGTAAATGTCAAGTGTTTTTTTGAAAAAAGTCTTTATGCGACGGAATGTCGCACTTGACTTATAAGAATAGAACCTAGTCTACCAGGTTCTTTGATTGGTCGTTTGCTTGGCAATAGAGATAGTGTTGAAGTTCAGCCTGCCAGTCCCGACCATACTCTGTCCTAAAATAACGGACCAAATTTGGATCCACATTATCAGTACCACTGCCATCAGCGACAGATGAAAAAGTAAGTGAGTTAATGAAACCTTGTATGAGTTGTACCATTTTATTTTTCCTTTCATATTTAGCATACATTATTATATATCACATAATAAGAAAAAAGGACAGCACTACTTACTTATATTTGGTATTCGTTACACGCATAATAATACTACATTTAGTATGCATTTATAAGATATGCACAATTTTACAAATTTTACAAAATGATAGTTTTAGATTGTAAATATTTGTAAAGTCTTGTAAACTTTTTTTGTAAAATTTGTAAAGTGATTTGTTAAATATAGATATGGATTTATTAAAAGAAAAATATGATTGGTCTGGAGTTTATATGGACTGGAATGAGAGATACGGTTGGCACTTAACCAAAGAAGTTACTACTCATACTCCCGTTCACTATGAAGCCCAAGAGAATGGCACCACCAATAATGAGCCATCTCCATCGCTCCAAGATTCCAACTCTAGTATCTAGTTTATTTTGCACTTGGTCTATTGCCTCTCGTAAATTGCGACTTTGTGTTGTAATCCTAGAATGTAGGTCTTTCAAATCATCTTCCCATTCACGCCTTCTATCTTCAAGCATAGCGAATAGGTCGTCTTGTGAGGTATCAACTCTACGAAGTTTTTCCTCGTGTACTGCCAACATAGATTTTATGCCAGCAGAAATATCTGTTAACTTTGTGATGGCGTCATCTAATCTGTTATGAACCACTTGTGTAGTTTCTCTATCTGCCTTTAAAACGGCAATATCTTTAATCAGTTCCTTGATTTGATTTCCGTTCTCCATCTTCGTAATACTCCTTGTAACTTAATATTATTTGTTGTTGTTCATATAGTTTATTACGAATGTCAGCAAAGTTTAAAGATAGTTTTTTATACCCTTCGTCTGTAACTGCAAACAGGGCATAATCACCACCTTCTGCTTTCACCTTTTCCATAACTTCATCAACATTTTCTTTTGTTACCACAATCCACTCTACATCAACAAGTGATAGTGGTTCTGGCATTGGTAGATCCAATGGTTCTCTTTTCTTTTCTATTTTATAACTTTGTAATTCTTTTACAGCCAGTCCTGCACACCCGTTAAGGAGTAGGCCAAAAAGAAGGACACTCCCTATTAGGCGTACCATTTAATTCTTCCTCCGTCAAAGGCGACCCACTAGCGATTTCTACACATCTAGCGGCACTCTTACTCGCCCCATTAATTATTCTTTCAACCAGACCTGGTTTGTTTTCTGCAAGATTACCAATATCATGTTTACCTAATCTCTTTGATAAATCTTGTTTGTCTTTTTGTAACTTTGCGTTTTCTTCTTCTAACTTGTTAAGAGTTGATCTAATCTTTTTAAAATCTGCTGCCTGACTTTCTATGACTTGTTTCTGGTCTGCAACTGCGGATTCTAATTTGATTGCATTTGCTTTGAGTATTTGATTATCTTTTTGTAGTTTCTGCACATACCAGTAACCACCACCTGCACTCGCAAGTATAAACAAAACCAATCCTATTTTCAAACTACTGAACATTACTGTTTATCAAACTTTTCTAATTCTGCTATTCTTTCTTCTAACTCGTCTATTTTCTTTGTTATTCTTGGATATCTTTTACGCCATGCATTAGGATCATTTTGTAACCATGTCCAACCCCAACGATTAACAAGATACTCTAATGTGCCATCAAACTTACTTACTGCCCATGTTGCCAGTTTTGTATCTTTGAACCAGAATAAAAATGCGGCACCCAATAATGACCCTGCGATTGCGGTATAGATCCACAATCTGTTTGTCATCATGTCTGTAATTATTTCAACCATTCTCTCCTACAATACTCATAATAATTATGTACACCATGATCAGAAAAACCATCTATCTTTAATTTAGTTAACCCTCGTAGTGTACCTTTTAACCATTGTTTAAACATGAAGAAACGACCATATCTTTTTGTTACATTACCATCTATATCAAAATATATAAACTTACCACCATCACCAGATACATGTTTAAACCCTAGTATCTCAAATGGCACTTTAGTAACAATATCATTGTTGTTTCTAAATCTATACCTATTACTTGATAGAAATGATTTAACAAATTTTCTACCACCCACTCTTGGTGAACCATAAGTATATAAGTGTGTTTCAATAGTATTCCATCTACTTGCCGCAAGTGTTGCTAATGCACCACCTAAACTATGACCTGTAAAGAAAACACTCTCTCTTTTTTGTTCTTTAATCCATTTAAGTACATCTTCCCAAACTTCGTCTAATGCGTCTTTGAAACCTCTATGTACAAAACCAGTAGGCACTTTTACTTTTCTTATTTTCAAGTCTGCTTTAATATCTGACCATTCATTTGGTTCAGTACCTCTAAATGCCACACAAGCAATATTATTATCTATCCAACAATATACCTGAGTACCATCTCTATCAAATAATACTGCCTCTGGGTGAAACTCTTTCTTAAAACTATTTAAATCTTTGTAGGCATACATTGACGCCTTTGCCATAATAGTGGCATTCTTCCAACTATTTACTTCTTTTTTGAGACCCAACATTTTTATTCCTTGCTATTATGTTCATTGGCATATATGTGCCAAGTCCAGGTCCTTTTGCTGCTTCTTTCTTTTTCTTACTTGCGTTCAAAGCAAATGCAGGTCTAGGATATGGTGATTTCATATTACCAATATCTGCTATAGGTCTAAACTGATCAACAGGTATATATGATCCTACAGCGTTGTTTATTGTTTTCATACCTTGAACATTACCATTCATCATCTTTCTAAACTTTTCTTGTAAGTCTGGATACTCATCTAACTTATTATAAAACTCTAAAACAATTTTTGCGGTATGAACATCAATCTTCATTTTACCGCCTTTATCAAAAGTAATTTTATCTTTTGTATTTTCTTTGACAATCTTTTCTAATACTTTAATATTTTCATCATGTGAAGAAAATGGACTATCGTAAATAAATTTTGATTGTTCTTCTAAACTTTTATGTGTACCAATCTTATCAATACTATCTTTGATTTGATTTATGAAACTACCATACTTCTTTTCTTCCGTAGAAAAACCATGTTTCTTTTTTGCCATGTTCATCGCGGTAGCGTACATAACTCTTTCAGCATCTTTGCCATATCTTTTTACAAAGTCTGCTTTCTTTGGTTTTAAATCTTTTACAAATTTTTCAGCGTCTTTCTCAACTCTATCTGGTACTGCAACTTCTTTTAGACCACGACTTAATTTATGCCACTGACCACCACCCATACGATTATGTCTGATTGCTCTAACTTCACCAGATTGTGCGTCTTGTAAAATTAGAATACCTTGTGGATTTTTTATTGCCCATTGATATAATGCTCTATGACCTTCATCTTCCATGTTAAGATATTTTGACCATTTTTCAAACTTCTTTTTACCTCGTCTGAACATGTCAAATAGTTGAGGTGATACATTGAAAGTTTTAGATTTTCTTTTTACTTTCTTTGCCGTAGGTGGCATAGATACTGCACCATCACCTGCTACATTGGCAATCTCTTTTTTGACTTTTAATTTTTCTCTTAATGCTAAGAGTTGATTATTGAAATCTGAAAAACTTTGTGTCATTATGCTTCTTCTATGTCCTCTATCGTTACTAATAATACATCTTTTGTTTTATCATGTATAACTTCAAATACATCTTGCCCCATAACAGTATCTTGTGGTGCCTGGTCAGAATAGACATTTACTATATCGCCCTTCTTACCAATAACCTTATCATCTTCATCTACACCTACATCTTGTACTAATTTGTAAGCGCCTTTCAATAACTTGTCAGCGAAAGTGATTTCTTCTTTGATCTCACCATCATCTTCGTCAACTAAATCATTGTCTTTTAAATATTTATAAAACTCTTTTTCGACTAATTGTCCATCACTATCTTGGTATTCTTTTACATGTTCTTTAATTAAGAATAAGGCGGCAGCATAACTCGCCAATCTGGACTTACCACCAGGTACTTTTTCAATCAATTTCTTTACATTGAAAACTAACCTGTGTAAAATAGTATATGCTTGCCTTTCCTCCATTCGTTCAAGTGATTTGTATTTTCTTAATACTTTGCCTCTCTCATCTATAATACCAAGTCTATATGCCTCAGTTTTATTAAATGGAGTTACCAATAGTTTCAGAAATCTGAATGTGATAAAAGCGTCTATTGCCGGACTTGCCATCTATATCTTTCTTAATACTTCCATTATCTTTGTATTGATATTCACCTGTATTGCTTCACTTGTTTCCATATAATTTAAGAATATCAAAAATGTTTTAAGAGTAGACCAGTATTCTTGTCCAACTTTATAGAACAGCAAAACTTTTGCCGCATCTGGACCAAATACATTTGCCAAAACAATTATGTGGTTCATAATCAATCGTTCTTTAAGTATACCTGTTTTAGAATGTTTTTTAAACAATCGTTTCAGATACTTAAATCTTTTCATATCATCATAAAACTCTTTTTCACCAACCGCTTGTGGGTTATCATAATGTTTTATGGCAAACATCAGGACATTGTCCTTCGTTAGTCTATCAAATAACATTTGGTTACGCTAATTCAGCGTAAACCTTGCATGCTCCATTAGATAATGTTTCGTATCTTATTTTTAGTTGTCTTTCAATACCGTCATCATTCTTAACTTCACCTGCAGGTTCTTCACCTGTTTTACCATAAACCCCACCAAATTTAGATAGACCTAAACTTACAGTTCCGTTTTTGTCTGCCATCTCTGGTAGTTCCCCAACAACTTCAACTCCTAGTCCGTGTAATTTACTTCGTAAGTGATTTACAGCAGCCATAGGATTGATATGTTCCATACTTGCGATAGATCCAACAAAACGATTTATTCTAGCGACTATCTCGTCATTAGTAATATCATTTAAGTTCATATCACTATCAGATGGAGCATTTACTGGAGTAGGTTTTGTTCTAATCTCACTTATGTTTTGAAACTCTTTAAATGATTTCATCTAACATCTCCCTTTGCTCTTTCAGGTCATCACCCATGATTTCCTGAATTACTTTTTTCTTTTTCTTTTTAGGTTTATCTTCAACCTTTGGTTCTGGTTTAGTTTCAACCTTTACTTTTTCTTTATATGGTACCCCACCGGCACCGTATCTAATTACTTCCGTCATCACTTGCCTCTTTTGGTTCATCTTTAAGTAGTTGTTCACATACTTGTATCGCACCATGGATCGCTTGTAAATCAGCCATTGCTTTCTTTACAACTTCTTGGCCATCATTTATATTTTTTGCCACGATATCTCTATTCTCTTTGAGTTTGGCAAGTTTCGCTTCAATTTCTTTTTTCATGTTATCTCCATTTAACTGGGCGCCACAAGGGCGCCCTTATGATTATATATTATGCAATTGTACAACCAAAGTGTGAAATTAATTGCCACTTACTATTTGTGAATAGTAAGAATGCTGTATCGCCCACATCATTGAAAGTAATTGTTGAACCACTTGCAAAGTTAGTTGGTGTCAATGTTCCATCACCACCGTCAGTTATCATTACTAGAAACTTAATTTGTCCCTCAACACCGTCAGCAAATGTTAATGCATTTGCACCAGTAGTAGTAATTTCTGTGATTGCTGATACAACATCAACAGCACCTGCACCTGAAAGTGATTGTGTTAAAGTAAACATTGGTGTTGCACCAATTTCTACTTGGTCAGCAGAAGCGTCAACTACAAATGCCTGTGCATATGAATTAGTTTCTGCTCTAAGGTCTGTTTGACCACTTGCTTCGTTAACAACAACCTCTCTGTTGGCACCATCAACTCTAAATGCCTCTTCGTCATCATTAGATACGATAAAATCAGAATCCGTAGCGTCTGAATTTATTGTTACATTTGATGAAGCACCTGGGTTGATTGCTACCGCTGTAGGTATGTTAGCGAAAGCACTTGCAATAGATATTTTTTTGTTAATTGGTGTTCCTGATGGATCATCAATAACATGTAGTAAGTCAGCACTTGCTAAGTTACCTGAACCTAGATCAGTTAGTGCCGTGATTTTTTTATCTGCCATTTTAGTCTCCTATAAACCCCTATGTATTCGGGGAATGCTACTAGAGGTACGCATATGCTTAACCTCTATCAATAAAATGAGGGCGACTAATTCGCCCTCGATTAGTTTATGTATTAACCTAATACAACTCCAGTTAAAACAAGTGAAGATGATCCACTTGAAGTACCTGCTTTTGTTTCTAGTGTGTTAGTTGAAGAACCAGTACGCTTGATAGCAGTTCCCCAAATTGCACTTCCACCGTCTGCCCCAGCCGCTGCTGAACCACCTGCGTGATCCGCGTCTGCTGAAGGTACAGTTGTTCCGTTACCATCAACCATTGCTGAAGTTCCGTCAGTAGCCATTGCCGCTGTAGCGTCTGCAATAGCGACAAAGCCGCCTGCAACACCGTCAGCAGGTATTCTACCTCTAAATACGATTTTGTTTGTACCACTTCCAGAAAAATACTGCATTTTCATGTCAGCGTCTTTTGCCATATCAGTTGGACCTAATATATGCATAGAAGTATGTACTTTGTTTGAAATTGTGTTGTTAGCCGTAGCCGTTGCTGATGTTACTGTTACTGCTTCGTCATATGTAAATGTAATGTCGAAGTTAGCAGAACCATCATGTGCATATGTGCCATTTGACCAATCAACTGACATTACATTTGCCGCACCAAGAGCAGAGGATAGTCCACCTATCGCTACTAATATCTCGGAGTCCGCACTTGCGTTGTCGTTTCCGCTTGCCGCTGTTCCTGCTTTAAGTTCCCAGCCTCTAGTTGTAGCAAATGCGTCTTCTTTTGCACCGCCAGCACCTTCAGCACCGTCACCTTTCAGAAATTTTGGTCTACTATCTGCGGAAGTAGATTTTCCCCATAGTCCCATTTTAATTCTCCTTATATAAGTTAATTAGTTATAACTGTAACTATTTATAACCTATTCTTTTTAAATCACTAATTACTTGAGGTGTCGACTTATATAAGATAGGTTGACCACCCGCCGCTTTCCATTCTATCGTATTCTTTTTGAAATCATCAATAAGAACATTACCTTTTGCATATGCCCGTTTTTGGTCTCTACGGACAATATGTATTCTTTCTTTATCAGTAAGTTTAAGATTTCTTTGTAACCACAATTGTTTACCTCTTATACAGTTCTTATCAAACGGAGTATATGCGGAAAGTATATGTGGATTAAACTTACGAATAAATGACCATAACTTCATGCCACCTGGTGTCCAGGGTAAAGTTGGCCAAAACATTTTGTATTGAGATACTGGTTCCCATTTCTGTGCGTCATTAGGCGCTGACAACCAGTCATTGACATTATCATAACCATACATACCCATAATATTGGGCTTTGATGGATCCCTAGATTTTAATTTAAACATGTTGGCAATACCTTTGTTAAAATCACAAAGGACACCGTCCATATCACAATAGATAGTTGGGAGACCGTCTTGTTCTTGGACTAATGTTATGCCTCGAATAGTCCCCGCTAGCGCGGAGTATTTCATTTAATCAATCTCTTTACTTTGTGCCTTAGATATTGCTTTTCTTCTTTTGTGTAGAAATCTATCGCTATCATCAACATCACCATCGTTATCAATGTCTTTGTCTTTTCTATCTTTAAACTTCTTTTTTACAGCGACTGGATTAACTTTGTCTAGTTCTGCCTCGACATTGTATTTCTTGCCACCTACAACAAACTCTTTATCACCTTTTTCTTTTGCAGCCTGTAATGCCTTACCAAATGCGTTACCTTCTTCATCTTGTTTCGCTTCAGTATTGTAGAACATATCTTTGATTGTATCTACTAAAGACTTTACTTTACCTAGTTTTGCTTTTTCGATTTCTGCATTAAGGTCTTCACCATGTACTTTTACAGTAGGTTCGCCTTTTGCGTCATCTTTATTTTTCTTTCTCATGTCTGCCGCGTCATCTTCATTTTTAGGTTTCTTACCTTTTTTCTTCATGTCGATTGCAATTGCAGCCTGTTGAGCAGGATTCATCGCCTCTTGTTTGTCTTGTAATTCTTTAGCCTGCACTGCCGCGCTGGACTGTACTTCTGGTTTATTACCAACTAAATCATTTTGTTTAGTAGTAATGTCAGCAATAACTGAGGCTAGTGATCCCTTCTTTGGTTCTCCAAAGTATGTAGGGTTCCAACCTAAAGTTCTACCTGTTTTCTTTTCACTCATTTTAGTCTCCCTTAAAATTTAATCTTGCCTCTTTTAGGCACTATCTTTAATTTATATCTTACCATGTCCACAACTTCTGGTGGCATGAAATAATTTAACATGTTAGCGATACTATCTTTTTCTGCTCTAGTACCTCTCATCATTTTTTCTATTCTGTCAATCACTTTAGGATCAACACTTTTAAAACTACCCTTCTTTTCATCTAGTGTATCGTCTGCCAATACATCAATGTAAGGTAAAAACTCTTCTGGTAATTGTTTCCATTTCATACCAAATTTAAGAACCAGTTGTGCTTTTGCGGCACTTGATAGAATAGGTATGTCTGCTTTTGCTAATGCCAATAGATTTGGTTTTTGCAATCTATCTATTATCTTACGAAGTTTAGCAAACTTCTCTGGTGCCTGAGGTGCTACTTTACCTTTTAATGGTTCATACTCTTTTTTCAATCTAGCAATCTGTGATTTAGTAAATTCCTCTAAATCAGTTTCATCTTCAATATCTTTCTGTAATTGTTTGGCCTGTTTATCGTGTGCCTTAACAGATTTCTTTAATTGTTTAATGATAGGTTTGATTGTCTCTTTATCTTTATCATCTAATGCCTCTGTTTGTGGATTCATTAGATAATCTCTAGCACCATTTAAGTCATCTGCGGCAACAGTAATCTTATCTGTTAACCATGACGGAAGTGGTTGTTCACCCATACCATTGAGTTTAGTCATAATATCATTACAATCCTCTATGATAGTTTTACAATGTCTTACGGCACTTGCCACATCAACATGACCATCTTCTTTCATTTCTGCTTTTTTGACAGTATCAATTTGTTTTTTTAGATCAGCAATCTTTTTTGCCTTTGTCAAATTGTCCTGTGCCTTAGCAACAGGATCTGTTTCTTGTTCTTTGACTTTTCGCATTTCTGCCAAAATATCTGCCATTGAATTGTTATACTTCATTTTTCTCTCCGTGTTACTATTTATACTAATTATCTACTTTAGCCCCGGCACGCCATTGGTAACAAGACCAATAACCTGCGGTTGTCTTATCTTTTTTCTGATCACAGTTATGTCGTGCCCTAAAGGACGCTCTTCTACCAGGATCGTCTCTTTTGATTTCCATATTAGGATCGCCAAAAGTTACTTTGATAACATTACCTTTTTTGTTCTTAACATAGACGCCAAACTTTCTTTTACTACCACTTGGTTCTCTAAACGGATCATTTAGTTTTACTTTACGACCTTGATACTCTGCCTCAGTAATACCTTCTGCCTCATGTTCATATACCATGCCCTCACAAACAAGATCAATGCGTTCTACCTCTTTTCTTGTTTTCATTATTTACCTCTTACTTTCGCAGCCAAGTCTTTATCTGCCTTACCCCAAGTACCAGATGATTTAGTTACAAAACTATTTACTCTTGCCATACCCCATTGTTGTGGTGTAGTACCAGGTCTATGTCCAGTTCTCCATGCAGCCATACCTCTGTTATATACTTTCATTAGAATACCATATGGCATACCAGATTTCGCTGCCTTCTTTTTGACACCCTCGTTCTCTGCCAATAGTTCATCTAACATTTCAGATACAGT
>TARA_B100001057_G_scaffold253098_1_pt1 | contig 14845 bp, 9 predicted proteins | sample TARA_B100001057 | Tara Oceans TARA_B100001057 (sample SAMEA2621839) | marine metagenome | biome: marine biome (ENVO:00000447); feature: surface water layer (ENVO:00002042); material: "saline water (ENVO:00002010), including plankton (ENVO:xxxxxxxx)" | depth 5 m
CAACAACAACTGGTGCAGCTGAACTTGGATTTACTCCAATTAACCAATTAGAGCTTCCTAATTCAAAATCCCCATTTACTAAAAGGCCGTCATCAAAAGCATCAGTTGGTTCTTTGTAAAAATAGAAATTATCTATATAGACAGTTGACGCTACCCCATCTGAATCTATTAATATTTGAGTGATTTTTTCTTTATTAGATAAATCTCCTCCGTCAAAACCTGTCATATCTATGTCAATTGATTGCCAAGAACCACTAACAGTAGCACCCAGAGATTCAATATCCTCTCCTCCATCAACAGTGTTAACGATTTTGACGAATAGTTCGTTTGACACTCCATCTGGTACCCAATAATCAATATGCATGGTTTCCATTTGTGACAGATTAATGCCCTCAGCATAATTAGTAACCATGCCAACAAAATCTAAATTAGACAATTGCCAAGTATTATTTGATTCAATTGTAGTTGCTAAAAATCCACTAGATGACCAAGAAGTAGGAAGCTCATCTAATATGACATTTGAATACGCATCGCTAAAAATAGAAATAACATCTTCAGGTTGTCTTGCTTGCGGAGTTGGGGCTGACTCAGTTGGGGCAAGAATTTCTGTAACTTCAAAATTCTCTTCAACGTAAGTAGTCGCTTCAATGGCAGCGCCCAAGACAATGATAGTAATGTCGTAAAATCCAGCATCTAAATATTGTAAGACCGCCGTATCACCTATATTAGCTGTAACGGGGTCGAGAACACCAGATTCGCCCGAATAAACTTCAAAATTAATCGCAAAATCTGCACTAACAGTAACATTAACCTGTTTTGAAATAGTAGCATCATTTTCAACAGTTACTACAAGATTTGTAGGTGCTTGAAATGAAACAACTAATTCTTGTGAAATAGATGTTGAGAGGCCAGTTACTCCATAAGCAGTAACAGAGACCGTGTAAGTTCCTTCTTCATAAATATGTGAAATATTATTTCCATTCTCAACAGATTCTGGTTCTATTGTATCATCTCCAAAAATAATATCAAATGATACTGCCCCCTCAGCTGTAGGTAACATAGTGACTAGCCCAGTATTGTCCTGAGTCACGTCAAATTGAATAGCTAAATTTGTTGGAGCTGTTGCTGTAATTACAAACTCTGTGTCTTTGTCATCAGCACATGTCCAAACAGTTAGTGCAATTAAACATAAACTAAATATATATCTTATTTTTTTCATACTTATTTGTTTTAATAATTTGGATTTTGACTCCAGTTTCCATTAGAAAATTGAATTTCTTCAAAAGGTATTGGAAAAACTTCATGCTTACCTAACTCAAATCCGTTAATAGCTGAGGCTGCTTGTCCGGTTCGAACAAGATCGAAAAATCTGTGGCCTTCACCCATTAGTTCTATGCGTCTTTCCTCCCATATTGCGTTAGTTAATGTTGTACCTGAGGCAGAAATATTATTATCACTATTGCCAAAAGCACGTTCTCTCACGTCATTTAAATAAGTAAGAGCTTGTGTGTCATCAATACCGCTTCTGTTAAGCGACTCAGCAGCCATTAACAGAACATCTGCAAAACGTATAGATCTGTAATTATTTGGATTCGTTAAATTTTGATCGCCAATATTTTGATCACCTTTGCGCGGAAGATATTTTCGGTTGTAAAAACCTGTATGTTCATATCCCTCTACATATTCAGCACCAGTAGCATTAGCCCAAGCAACAATATCTAAAATTGCAACATCTTTTCTAATATCTCCAATAGAATAAGCATCATATGATTCTTGAACTGGAACATTGAAACTATATCCTGAATCGTAAACTGGACCTGTATGAGCTCTGATCCCCATAAATCCAACAGCAACATTTCCTTCACTACATTGTAAGCATCCAAATCCAGCCCCTTCACCGTCTGTATATTGAACTTCAAAAACTGATTCAACATTATTTTCACCTTCAAGTTCAAAAATTTGGTTGTAGTCTGATGCTAGTTGGTATGGGCCATTATCGATTAAATCCATAAACACATCGGCTGCTTGAGAAAATTTGTCTTGATATAGATAAGCTTTACCAAGTAATGCTTGTGCGGCTCCTTTTGTTACACGCCCTATTTGTGGTGCAGTGTAATCTAATGTATTAACTGCAAAAATTAAGTCACTTTCAATGAGTGCATATACTTCAGACTCTGAATACCTTTGAACGGATGTTTCATCTCCAGGTGCAAAACGCTTACCAGCTCCATTAAGTGCATCTTGATAATTTTTAATCGGGATTCCTCCAAACCATTTGACTAACTCAAAATGATAATAAGCTCTTAAAAAACGAACTTCAGCGACCATAATTTCACGACCATCAAAGTCAGTTCTGTCTTTGAACTCTAAAAAATAATTAACTCTTTTAACCCCAGCAAACATCCAATTCCAAATATCTCTCAGATTAGAATTAACAGGAGTATGAATCATATCGTCAATTTGTTGAAAACCTACTACGTCAGTAGCACTTTCTCCACCACACAATGTATTATCTGAAGCAATCTCACCTAGTAAGTTATTAACATATGTTGCTTGCAATAAGTCATAGGCGCCAACAAGGGCTAAATAATAATCATCCTCGGAATTAAAATAACTCTCTGAATCAATCAGATAGTTTTCTTCTTCGTCCAAGAACTTATCCTCACACGAATAAATTCCAAAAGCAAGTAATAAACCTACTGCTATTAAAAATATTTTGTTGTTTGTTTTTTTCATTGTATTAATTTTTAAAATGAAATATTAAGTCCTAATAAGTATTGTCTTGTCACTGGATAGAAACCAGGGTCAATTCCCCCTCCAATAGCATTTCCATTAGTCGCTGCGGGATCAAAACCTTTATACTTTGAAAAAGTAAAAGCATTATTGATAGAAGCATAAAGTCTAACTTTGGAAATTTTAATATCCTCAGACAATGGTAAAGTATATCCTAGTTGGATATTTTGAATGCGTAAAAAAGATGCGTCTTCAACAAAGAAATCAGAAAATAATTTATTAGAGGTTGCTCCTGTTGTTGCTCTAGGCACTTCATTGCTCGTACCTGGACCAGTCCAACGATCTAAATAATAATCTAACCTATTAACATTTGGCTGATCCCTTTCATAATTGCGAACCATGTCTTTCCCTAACTCTGCATAAGCATAAGCAGAAAAATCAAAGTTTTTATAATCAATAGCCAAATTGAATCCCATGATATAGTCTGGAAGTGGCTTTCCAATAAAGGTGCGGTCATTGGCATCAATTGTACCGTCTTGGTTGACATCTACAAACCGTAAATCTCCAGGTTGAGCAACATTGCCAAGCCCATCTTGAGAGGGGTGTGCATCAACCTCTGCTTGTGTCTGGAAAATTCCATCAGTTTGAAGCCCATAAAAGTATCCTATGGGCTGACCTACTTCCATTCGTAATGGCGCTAATTGTCCTATACCAAATGATCCTCCTTCAATAGCTACATCAGAATTAATCGATATAACTTCTCCTTCAAGTTGGGTAACGTTATAACCTAACCGGTATGAAAGATTGTCATTTATATCATCTGAATAGTTAAGCATTAATTCAAATCCTTTAGTTCTGGTAGTTCCTGCATTAACAACAGGAGTACCTGAACCTGGTGCTGTGGCGCCCAAAATTCCTGAAAATGGTAACCCAGGTATTAATAAATCAACACGGTCTTCCGAAAAGTAGTCAGCAACTATCTCTAATTTATTATCAAATAATTGTGCATCTATACCAATATCCAATTTTTCTGCTGTTTCCCAAGATGCTACGGGGTTAGGAAGTGCACCAAGTGCTGTACCGTTAGTAAGAGCATTGTCAAATACATAAGTCGCCTCTCCACTTAAAGTAGCTCTGTAAAGGTCACTACCAACTAAATTACCTAGTGTTCCATAACTACCTCTTATCTTTAAGAAATCAACGAAATTTACATTAAAAAATGATTCGTCAGAAACTTTCCATCCAGCAGTAACAGATTTAAAATAATCAACTCTATAATCACTATCAAAAGCTGAAGAAGCATCTCTACGAATCATTCCTGATAAGATATATTTTCCTTTAAAATCATATTGAAGTCTTGTAAAATATGATAAAAGTCTATTGTCGTATGTGTAAGAACCTGTTTCTCTTGCATCACTAGTACCTGTGGTTAAAGCAATGTCTGCAAATTCCCAAGAGTTGTTCGGAACATCGAAGCCCGTAGCAAATAAACCATCACCCCAATCCTTAGTTACTGCCATACCAACTGTTACATCTGCATTATGATCGCCAAAGTTGTTTTTGTAATTAATAAATGTATCCCAAGTGTAAGAGTTATACATCTGCTTGTTTTGACTTACTGTGCTTCTGTCAGTATTAAAGACTTTACCAGCTCCATAATTAACTATTGGAGAAAATGTTTTTGCTTTGTCTGTGTATGATTTAAAACCCATTCGAGTAGTTGCAGTAAGTCCTTCTAATACTTTATATTCCAGCTGAAAGTTACCTTCAATACTGTTTCCAAAATAGGAATTATATGTATCTCTAATCTGAGAAAAAGGGTTTATAATCTCATTGCCGAACAAACCATTTTCATCCTCTTGATCTATAGAAAATAATGGTGAATAGCTAATAGCATTAAATAGTACAGATCCTAATCCAGACTCGTTAATTGTTCTTCGAGAATTAGCAAAATAGTTAAGATTTAAATTTGTTGTTAATTTATCGTTTACATCAATACCAAGACTTAACTTTACATTATCTCTTGTAAAATTAGATTTGTCACTGGCAATTATACCTTCCTGATCTAGGTGTGAAGCTCCTAAGTAGTAAGTAATGTTATCTGTACCTCCCGATAGACTAATATTATGATTTGTAATATTTGCAGAGTCAAATAGATTATTTTGCCAGTTAGTGTTATTTGCCAAATTATTTAAATTAGGAAAAGGGACAGATTGTCCATTAGCTGCATAACTCTCATTAATAAGAGCTGCATATTCCTCATTATTAAGAAGAGATAATTTTTTTGAAGTTTCTTGCGTTCCGCTATAAACATTATAAGAAACTTGAGGGGAAGAGTTTTTAGAACCTTTTTTAGTTGTTACTAAGATAACTCCGTTGGCGCCTTCGATTCCGTATATGGCAGCTTGGGCATCTTTTAAAACTGTTAACGATTCTATATCATCGGGATTTATACTATTCATTGAAGCTATATAACCATCTACCACTACTAATGGATCGTTATCAGAGTTACTACTAACCCCACGAATTAGTACTCGAAAACCACTTCCTGGTGAACCTGAAGATGTAGTCACTGAAACACCAGAAGCTCTTCCCTGGAGGGCTTGAGCAACGTCAATTGGTTTTAATTTTTCTATTGTTTCTGACTTTACCATTGACACAGAGCCTGTCAAATCTTTTTTACTTTTTGTACCATATCCAATAAGAACAATTTCATCAAGAGACTCATTGTTTTCAACCAAATATACATCCATATTAGATGAAGCCATTAATTCTTTTATTTCAAAACCTAAATAAGTGAAAACTAAAACTGAACTTGAAGAAACATCATTTAATGAGAAATTTCCATCAAAATCAGTAACTGTACCATTAGAAGTATTCTTAACAACAATATTAACTCCAGGGAGGGGCATATTATCAACACTAGATTTAACTGTACCGGAAGCCGAAAACGTTTGCGAAAAAGCAAATGAAGAACATATCGAAATCAGCAAAAATGAATAAATTAATCTTTTCATAAAATTTTGGTTTATTTAATTATGTTAAAAATATCATAACGAATCGAAATAGCAAACAAAAAAGATGCTACAATTTGTATACACTTTTTTAAAAACTTGAAAATTGGTTATAAATAATTATATGATAAACATAAAATTGAGGATTAAATATACAAATTGAAATATTAAAATTGAAGAAACGTATACATTAATGTTGGGGATATGTATAGTTTTTTTAAGTTTATAAACTTACTAAAGGCTCAAAATATAACTTGTTAAACCAGATTTTGGCGGCAAGTTTAATTTTTTTCGCAAACGATATCGCTTAACTTCAACACTTCTAAAAGAAATATTTAAAAGCGGTGCAATTTCTTTAGATGATAAATTTAGTCTTAAATAAGCGCATAATTTCAAGTCATTAGGGGTGAGATTTTGATGTTTATTTTTAACTAATTTTAAAAACCCTTTGTCTGCATTATCAAAAGCTTGTTTAAAAAGCTTCCAATCATCTGTATTATTTAAATTTTTATCAATAACATTGATAACCTCAGAAATTTCTTGTAAATGACTCTCGGATTGCAAAGCATCCTTAATTGTGCTTAAAAATTCATTCTTTTTTATTAAACTCATAGTAGATATTGCGAGTTCACGATTTTTCCCTTCAATATCAATCTCTAATTTTTCATTTTTAAGCTCAATTAATTTTTGATTACTTTCTAACTCGCTCAAGGCAATTTCTTTTTGTGATTTTATTAGCAAGGCCTTTTCCTTACGTTTATAGTATTGTTTATATATATTGTGAATTGATATCGAGCCTAGCAATAATAAGATAATATAAACAATGATTGCAGAGATTGATAAATACCATGGGCAATTAATAACAAATGGGAATGAGGCCTCATTTAAAGTCAGAGTGTTTCCGACTTTACCCTTGACCTTAAAAATATAATCTCCATAAGGAAGATTTTCAAAAATTTGTGATGTTTCTGAACTCCAATTAGACCAACCTTGAGACCAACCTTCTAAAGTGTAAGAATATTTAGTATCCACAACATCCCCGTACTTAGGTATACTGAAGTTAAAATACAGGTTGTTATTCATATAGTGTAAGCTGGGGTTTGATGTTAAATCCAAGGCTTGCTTAGTTTCATTTTTAATACTTGATAAAACAGAATTAATATTGACTGCATGAGTATTATCTAGCTTTGGATTACCATTCCTAAGAACAAAATATCCATTAGATGAGCCTAAAATAAACTCATTTTGATCAACTTTAGTAAGATTTTCGAAACCCATAACGACATTTCTGAAATTGGAATATTTAATTGGAATTTGTTCAATAACTGGTTTGTCACTCAGGCTTCCTGGCGAGACGATAAGAATATTGTTTCCACTGAAGCACCATTTCATATTTTCTGATGAGTTAATATCTAAAAGGGTTGTTGTTGGATTATAATCTTTAAATATTTCAGAAATACTATTAGATTTCTTAAACTTCATTGATGCTTTTTCCAAACGATAAAATCCATTTGAAGATGAATAAAGGTATTCGTCTAAAAACTTTATAAAGTTTGAACCACTACCCATTTCAATCGAATCTATTAGTGAATAGTTTTTTAGTGTTTTCATATCATTGGATAATTCAAGTTTAAAAAACCCACTAAGTTCATGATTAACATAAATAATATTATTAAATATTTGAAAAAAACGACTTGATATATCGAATCCTTCAATCTTATGACTGTAGGACCATTTATCAGAAAATTTTTCTAAAATGTGAAGACCTTTATAGTTACCCTGTAAAATTAAGTTCGTGTTTTTTATTTTCTTAAAATCCCAACTACCATTCGCATCGAAAATTCTTGTTTTTATTCTTTGATTTTTAATTATTAAAGTTCCTTTATTATGACCACAAAAAAGTAAGTTGTCAATCATTTTTAGTTTCCAAACCTGACCACTAGTACCTGCAATAAAATTAAACGGGCCATCGAGATTCCTTTGTTTAACAAATAAGCCTTGATTTGTTCCCAAATACAAATGGTTATCATAAATAATGGATGCATAAACTGTTCCAATTTGGCCAGATGAATCATTATAAGTACCAAACCTGGAAGATAAATTTACGTGGCTAATTCCTATATCCAAACCAAGCCAAAGATTATCCTTCTTGTCTTGAAAAAGGGATAAAATAGTATTGTTATTTAGGCCTTTCTCAAAATCAATATTATATTTTAAAGAACCATCAAGATTGAGATGAATTATTCCATTAGAAATTGTTCCAAGCACAAGACTTGAGTCTTTTAATTTTAGGAAGCTATATATGACTATTTTAGTTAAATCAATTGTTGGGTTTGGTCGCCAATCTGTTAATTTATTTTTTTCTAGAAATAAAACTCCTTTGTTGTTAGTAATAAAAACGAGTTTATTATCAATTTTGGAGATACCAACAATTTTAGAGGACATAATTTTCGATGAGTTACTAACAAGAATAGTGTCGCCATTTAAGATTTTATATACTCCTTTATTTTTCTTTGTAAAATATATGACTCCGTCAACATTGAATATCTTTGAGATTTCATAATCAGATTCAATTACAGTGACTAAACTTTTTTGTAAATCTATTAGGTAGATCCTAGACAGAGATTGAAAAAGAATTAAATTATCGACAACTTCTATATTCCAAAACTGCTCTTCTTCTTGAACTGGAATACCTAATTTATGTGGTATTGACTCATAATCTAAATTACCGTATTTATTCCTAGTCCAAATCCCAAAGTCCATATAACTGCCAGAAAAAATCTTATCTCCTACTGCTTTAACTGATCGAACAATTGAGTTATTTATTTGATTGTCTGGTACAGGATATAACTTCCAACTAGATCCATTAAACTCCAACAGACCAGAATTATTCGCGAAATACATAAATTCATTATCTGTTTGAGTAATACCCCAGTTCTGGCTTTCCGCACCATAAGTTTCTGGAGTAAAAGACATTACAATAGGGTTTTCTTGCGAATAAGCAATAAGAGAAATAAAAAAGAATAATGATAATTTAAATAGTCTCATCCTTAAGAATTAATATTAATTGAATTGATAATAAAGTTATTCTTACTTTTCTAAATATATATAAAAAATAAGACATAAATAAAAACAACAACATTATATTAAAAGACCTATACAAAAATATATACTTTAGGATATTTATTTAGGTTATTATTTTTAAATATCAGAGAAGATTAAAAAAAAATTAATTTTTAATAGATTTAAATTTATATTTTAAAACTTAACAATAAATTTACATTTCTTGATTCAAATGTAAATTTCTAAAATTTGAATTAAAGTTAATATTTAAGATAAATTTAAAATGTTTAATTAATGATATTTATAAATTTGTGTTTCAGTTTAAAGTGTTTTAAATATGATAAAAAATAACTTACCGAATAAAAAGAAAAAACTATCTTTTTTTGTGCTGGTTTTTGCGATGTTTAATTTTTGTGCTGCTCAGAACGATAAAGGAAATTGGATAATGTACTTCGGTACTAATAAAATCAGTGAAAAACTCAGTATACATTCGGAAGCACAGTATAGAAATCATACGATTAGCCCAACAAATATTGAACAGCTACTTCTAAGAACAGGATTAAACTATCATTTTAAACCAAATGCCTTTGCAACTTTCGGATATGCACACATTGGAAATTATTTATTTGAGTCGGATAGAAAAAGTCCTGAGACAGAAGAGCACCGTATTTGGCAACAAATGATAACAACGAATAGCCTAGGACATGTAAAATTTGAGCACCGTTATCGTTTAGAGGAAAGATTTATTGAAGACGAATTTAAAATCCGATTCCGCTACAGATTAATGCTCTTTATTCCTCTTAATAACGAAAAAATTGAAACTGGAGCATTATACCTTGGAGTGTACAACGAGTTGTTTGTAAATGATAAAAAAACATTTTTTGATCGAAATCGTCTCTATGGTGGATTAGGTTATCAATACGCTAAAAACATTCATTTTCAAATGGGTCTTCTCAGACAAGAAACCCAATCTCTGGCTAAAACGTTTTTACAGTTTGGTATAATTTTTAATACTGATTTAACTAATATTAATTTGAATTAATCCATAAAATAAATAAATTTACAAATCAACAAACATCAAATTAAAATCTTAAAAATATTTTTAAAAAATGATTACAAAAGAGCAAGTATTAGAAGCCCAAGAAAAATGGGGTAACGGAGTAGTAAAAATTGGTACTTTGAAAAATCAAAGAACTGATTGTGAATCTTTTACAAGTTCATTTCTTGATGAACGTTATGCTTTTGATTCAAGTTTAGTTATATTCAAACCTACTAAATGCGAAATTCAACAATTTAGACCAACAAAATCTGAGGCCTTATCTTACTTCATTGCAGGTGATGACAGAGCCTGTAACGAAGACAAAGGCTTTGCAATTCAACCTTGGACCAAAGTAAGATTTGAAAATGCAGGAATTATTCTTGAAGAAGAAAGAGCTATTTCTATGGGAAATTATTTCTTTACAGATCTAGACGGAAATGAAGCCAAAGTAGAATACACTTTTGGTTATAAATTGATAAATAATGAATTGAAAATCGATTTACATCATTCATCATTTCCTTACAAACAGGCCTAAATATTTCTAGCTACTGATTTATTGTTTATGAATTTAACTACTTAAAATCAATAGCTATTTAACAATAAGCTTTTGTTGCTTTACTATAAATTTAAGCGCTAAATCTCCTAAACTATTCCCATCTAAGTCATTGTATCTCCAGGGACCATGACCTTTACCTTCAAGTGGATGCAAGACATATGAAGCTCCAGTTTGTTCATAAATATCTCTTAAATCTTCAGCGTTTTTGTAACTTACGACCTGATCTTTGGTCCCATGAGCAATAAATAATGAAGGATTATTTCTTTTATACAATTGCTTTTGATAAAGTTCATTGATACCATCCACAGACCCTTTTGAACCCCAAAAATCTAAAATAGTCTTGACATTAAAATTTATTTTTGGATTCGTAGATAAAAGCGTTGGATCTTGTTCTATCGTTAATTCATTTTTATAATCTTCGTTATCACTTAAACCAACTCCTAGAGCAGAAACAGCGCCAGCAGAACCACCACCAACAGTAATATAGTTTGTATTTATTCCATATCGTTCTTGGTTTGCTACTATCCAACGCATTGCTGCTTTTGCGTCTCTTATGGCAGGATAGGCCGCTTTTTTTTGATTCTTTTTTGAGTCAATTCTTTTTTTATCAATGTATTGACTCCACTTGTCAGGCACACTCCCAAAATCTTTCATGAGTCGATAATTAATTGTAAAAACTACCCAACCACGTGATGCGAAAAAAGTAGACATCTCTACAAAGGGAAGTTTTTCTTTGCTTCCATTCCTAAATCCACCACCATGGATTAAAACTATTACGGGGCGATTAAAAAAATTATTCTTTGGACTATAAATATCTAGCTTTAATGGAACTTGTCTAGGATTCTCGAAATTAAATGAATCATGGCTTAGGCCATAGCCATAAATAATATTTTTTTTTATTTCAACTTCGTATTTAGAATCAAAATATACTGCTGCAACATCAGAACTAATTTTTGTGGGAATATGAATCCCAAAAGAATTAAAAATTAAAATTAGTCCAACTATACAGAATTTAAATAATAGATTACTCACTATTTTACTTTGAATTTCACAAGATAATTACCCTATTTTAAATTGTTTTATAAAAGTTAATTTGTAATTTTATAAATATTAACTAATACATAAAATTATGAAAAAAATAGCAATTCTTTTTATTATAAGTCTAATTGCGTTCAGCTGCAATAATCAGCACCCAGATTATTATAAAAATTTAGAAACAGCAAAAAAATTATTCCAACTTCATGAAGTTGAAGACTATGAAGGTCAAGATGCATTAATAAGTAGCGAATTAGTATCCGAAGCTTCTTTATATGGATCAGAAAAAATGAATAAAGCACAATTTATGGAAAACGTGAAAGGATACCATATGGCTTTTGATAATCTAAAATATACTGCTGAAGTGTGGCTCCCTGGAACAGATACGCTTGGAAGTTTTGATGGAAGTGTTCGAACTTATGGGGTATGGACAGGTACACAAACTCAAACAAAAAAAGAATTAAATCTTAAAGGTTATTGGTATTTTAATTTTGATGATGATGGTAAAGTAGTTGGACAAGGTGATTACTTTGACTTTGGTGGAATGTTAGACGCGGTTTATCCAAAAAATTTAATTATAGCTTCTATTCAAGCAAAAAAAGGAAAATTAGAAAATTTATTAGCATTATTAAACGGATATAATGGATTACCAACTACTCGCTCGTATGATGGTTGTCTGTCTGTTGAAATGACTGTGAATAAGGAAACTAATACCGTTTGGCTGGTTGAAAATTGGGAAAGTACAGAAAAGTTTATTGCTTACCTAGAATGGAGACAAAATGAAGATGATATTATTCAGACAATGGCTCCCTTGTTGGAAGGCGGAGAAAGTGGTTTAAAAATTGCTTTTTCTAATAGTGGATATAAATCTTTTTAGAATTAATTAATAAAAATCAATAAAATGAAAAATTACGTATTATCAATAATTGCTTTGATTTCAGTAGCCTATTCGTGCTCTGACACTAATTCTGTAGATATAGAAACGTTAACTGAAGAGGCAACGGAATTTATAAATGCTCAGTTTGATTATTTTACAAATAACAGTCTGGAGGAAGCAAAAACTATCTGGTCTGAGGATGCTGTTTTAATCGGAACAGATGCTGCTGAATATTTAGTTGGCTGGAATGAAATAAAAATTGCTGTAAAAGGTATGCTTGCAATTGAAAACCCAATATTTAAAACGCGGGACCTGAATTTAATAATGAGTGATAGTGGAGATATGGCCTCTTTTACTCAAATTCTTGATTTGACATTTAAAATGGGTGAAGAGCCAGGAGGGGTTAAAGACATAAGAAATAGTGGTGTTATAAAAAAAATTGGGGAGAGTTGGAAGATTGTACAGAACCACTGGTCTATTGGATTAGAGGGTCAAGCAGTTGAATATGACATGACCGAATAATTATTGTAAATTACATTCATAAATTTAAAGGCATCATTTCGATGCCTTTTTTAATCAATAAAATGAACAAATATCATATTATAATAGCTATAATTTTTCTTAACAGCTGTTCAATGCAAAAAAAATATCAAGAACATAAGTATGAATTTGAAGAAGAGATAAAACAACTTGAACTAAAAAAAGACTATGCAGATAAAAGTGAGTACTTATTGTTTATAGGGAGCTCTAGTATAAGACTTTGGAGTTCCGTTAGTAAAGACATTGAACCATATAAAAGTGTAATACGGGGGTATGGAGGAGCCCATTACTATGACCTAATACATTTCATAGATAGACTAACCAAAAATCATGGAAAAGCAAAGGCGGTGGTACTGTTTGTAGCAAATGATATAACAGGTAATAAGGATGATCAAAAACTTGAACTAAAGCCCAAAGAAGTAAAGAAATTATTTGTAGCTGTATACAAAAGAATTAGAAAACAATTAGGTAACGATATTCCAATATTTAAAATTGAAACCACTCCAACACTAAAAAGATGGAAAGTATGGCCTGAAATATCTAAAGCAAATGACCTGATTAAAGCTTACACAGAAAATAGAAAAAATGTATATTTTATCTCAACCCGTGATTATTATCTAAATGACAATGGTGAGCCAATTAAAGAATATTTTGTGGAAGATCAACTTCATTTAAATATCAAAGGATACAAACTGTGGGGTGAGATTATAAAAAAAGAAATAGAAAAAATACGTTAATTATGCAAATCATAAATTAAGTGTTACAAAATAATATAAAAATTACTCTATATATAATAAACAATTATAATATATAAATATAGATTATTATATCTGAAATTAATATATTTTTTTAATATAATTATTTATTTAATAGCTTATTTAAGTGTTACAAAAATATATTTTTTTAATTAAACCTATGCGTGAGGCTACATAAATTATTAAAAGAGTTTACAGGCTAAGCTAAAAATTATTTTATTTTTATTTATGTTGTGAAATTGATAATTAATGGATATACAAAAGATTTAAGATTATACACAATAGTATAAATGAAGATATTAGTTATAATTTTAGTAATTTGTAGAATATTTGGACAAATTTTCAAACTTTAAAGATTGAAGCCAATTTTTACTTTTTTAGCCTCATTTGGGTTTAGTTTAATTTTTAATTCATTAAACGCTCAAACAACTCATAACTTATCCTGGGGGTTTAGCAGCACAAACCAACAAACAACAATTGACGTAGGCGACACGGTAAAATGGACCTGGGCAGGAGGAAATCATAATTTAATATCTTCATCAGGTGTTGAATCATTTGACTCTGGATACAGTAGCACAACGGGTTTTGAATTTTCTAAAACATTTAACACTATTGGACAGACAAGTTATGTTTGTACTCCACATTCCAATCAAATGTATGGCACAGTTACTGTGACACCTCCAGCACCGACCGGAGACCCAATACAGTTATTATGCCCAGGAGTACAATTCCAATCGAGTAACATTGATATAAATACAGAGAATGGAGCATCAATTACATGGTATAGTTCTGAATCTTCAACGTCCGCAATATCAGGATCTTCATTTCTTCCTGTTGGAGACACTACATATTATATATCTCAAACTGTAAATGGTATAGAAAGTACAGATAGGTTTCGAATACGTTTATTAATACCAGACTTGTTTCTATCATATGACTCCACAATTTGTCCAGGAACATCAACAACCGTAACTTTCAATAATGATGTTGGTTCTGTTCCAGGAACAATACAAAGTTTTACATGGTCAACTGGTGATAGTACACCCTCAATTACTGTAACACCATCTGCTAATCAATTTTTTCCTACTACATATTACCTGTCATTTACATACAATAGTGGTTTATCTGGTCTTGGAAATCTAACATGCGCACTTTCGTCACAAATATATTCTAGAGATTTAGTGAATCCAACATTTACAACATCACCAGCAAGTGTGACAGTACAATGTGATG
>TARA_B100001057_G_scaffold430214_1_pt1 | contig 14840 bp, 10 predicted proteins | sample TARA_B100001057 | Tara Oceans TARA_B100001057 (sample SAMEA2621839) | marine metagenome | biome: marine biome (ENVO:00000447); feature: surface water layer (ENVO:00002042); material: "saline water (ENVO:00002010), including plankton (ENVO:xxxxxxxx)" | depth 5 m
CCCGCCGCGAGACTGGCTGCCGGGGCAATGGAACAGGCGGTTGACCTTATTCTTTCCGGTAAATCCAAGCGGATTTTCTCATGCGCAAGGCCACCCGGACATCATGCAGAGCACGATGCCGGAATGGGCTTCTGCTTTTACAATAACGTGGCAGTTGGCGCCGCCACCGCACTGGAGCACAACTCTATCGACCGGGTGGCAATTCTGGATTTTGACGTGCACCATGGCAATGGCACTGTCGATATCTTCAAGGACAATCCATCTGTTCTGGTGGCTTCCAGCTTTCAGCATCCCCACTACCCGAACCGTTACTACGATATCGAGCGAGCGAATATCGTGAATACCCCCTTGAAAGCCGGAACAAAAGGAAGTGAATTTCGAAAAGCCATTGAGCGGGACTGGTTACCAGCTCTCGGCAAATTTAAACCCCAACTGATCTTTATCTCTGCGGGGTTTGATGCTCATACCGACGACCCTCTGGGTGACATTCACCTCCGGGAGGATGACTTTAAGTGGGTCACAGAGCTCGTCGTTGGAGCTGCGAAAGAGCACTGCGAGGGAAAGATCATCTCCACCCTCGAAGGAGGCTACGATCTCGATGCCCTCGCCCGGTCAGTCTCAGCTCACCTGCGGGCTCTTTCGGACTGAAACCTTCCCCGGCAGATCCCGCGATACCTTCCCGGCTATTCTTCTTCCTCGGAGTCCTGAATTCGCATTCCCTTCAAATATTTGAAGAGATCGCTATCGGTGGAGAGAACCACAGTACTCTTGCCGCCAATCATCTCCGGATACAGCTCCATCGTCTTCGAAAATTCATAAAACTCTGCAGCCTCTGGACTCTGATTATAGGCTGACGCATAAATCTCGGTGGCCTGAGCATCCGCTTCTCCCTTGATGGTCTGAACTTGCTTGTAGGCCTCAGACTCAATCGTACTGAGCTCCTTCTCCATCTTTCCAAGGATCTTTGCTGCTTCACCCGCGCCTTCTGACCGAAACCGGTCCGCGATCTGCTTCCGCTCAGAAATCATCCGCTGATAAATTTGCCGCTCCACCGTCTGATTGTAGTTCACCCTTTTGAAACGAATATCCAAGAGCTTGATCCCAAACTCCTCGACCTTGGCCTTGCTGGTCTCATAGATATCGTTTTCCAGGGCGCTCCGACCTCGCGAAATTGGCGAAAGCACTCCTATCACCCCGGTAGTATCACCCTCTGCCACGAGCTCTGACTGTTCTGGCACACGTCCCTGCGTAGTGCGAATAACCTCTATCAGCTCATGCTTCGCTATGGTATTTCTCGTCTCTGATCCAAGGATATCGTTGAGACGAGATTCCGCAGTTCGCGTATCTCTCAGCTTCTGAAAAAATTTGAGAGGGTCGGATATTTGCCACCGCGCGTAGGTATCGACCATGATTAGAGTCTTTTCCTTGGTCGGCATTTCCGACACCTTTCCGTCCCATGGCAGAATTCTCTTATCGAATTTGTTGACCTTCTGAATAAACGGAACCTTCCATTTTAATCCGGCTTCGGTAATCGGGTCGCCCTTCGGATCACCAAACTGGGTAATAACTACCTGTTCCCGCATGTTCACCGTATAGGCCGCCCCGCTGAGAATGATTAATCCAATCGCAACAACAATAAGGGTGAAACACCCGGCAAGATACTTTTGATTCATCGCTGAATTCCTCCCTGGTTCAATTGCATCAGAGGGAGGACCTGATTTCCTTCCTCATCCATGATAATTTTTCTCTCCAGCTGCGGCATCACTTTTTGCATGGCCTCAAGATACATACGCCTGCGGGTCACCTCTGGAGCCTGCTGATAGGCCTTAAGGAGCGCATTAAACCGGCCTGCATCACCCTCTGCCTCGTTGACTCTCTTAGTGGCATACCCTTCCGCCCGGCTGATATCCTGCTGCGCTACACCCGCAGCCTTCGGGACTTTCTGGTTATACTCTCCATTGGCCACGTTGACCGCAGTAGACTTTTCCTGCTCCGCCCTGTTGACCTCATTGAAGGAGTCCTCAACGTCGCGTGGAGGGTCGACGTCCTTCAATTGAATCTGGTCGATCGAGACCCCGAGCTTATATCTTTCCGCTAGCACCTTCAGCTTCTCCAGACTCTCTCTTTCGATGTCCTGCCGCCCAATAGTGATCACCTCATCCACCGTTCGGTCTCCCACAACTTCCCGCATAACGGACTCGGAGGCATTCCGAAGAGTACTGTCTGCATCTTTCACCATAAACAGATAATCTCTCGGGTTCGTAATACGATACTGAATCACCCACGTTACCAGGGCAGCGTTTAAGTCGCCCGTTACCATTTTCTTTTCCTTCTCCTGCTCTGATTCCCCCGACCACTGAGACCGATTAGTATTCCCCGGAGTCCCAAATCCGTATTCCTGCTTCTGCTGACGCAGGACTGCAACCTTTTCAACCCTATCGATGAAAAACGGCATTTTGAAATGGAGACCTGGTGACTGGGTCGATTGATACTTCCCGAAACGCAATACCACACCCTCCTCTTCAGCCTTTACAGTGTAGATGGAAGTCAACACTCCCACCAGCACGCCCACGACCGCAAACCCAATGAGTATCATCTGGGGCTTGAAGTCTGGAATGTCCACCTGGACCTTCTTCCCTCCCCCCACATTAAATTCTAACATGGTTTTAGTTCTACCGCGCCCACGAGTGGCTCGCACGCCTAAAATCCATTAATCCCGAAAGGCCGCTTCGGTGTTCGAAAATACCATTATCTGCCTCTCGAGGAATACGCAGATCGAGAGCAGAATCCCTCATATTTCTCCTTCTGCACGGTTTTTCAAACAGAGAAAATAAAGATACCCCGACCCAATTCTATTCCAGCCTCCAACGCGCTCACTTGGCGGGCGTCACGGGCCACTGTAAGTGCCTATGCAAAAACTCGTAAGTCTTGTCCCCATTAATTGTATGAGGACCAACAAACCACTCAATTTCGGCCCGTTTCCCAATCCCAAGCTGTGCGGCATATAGAGCGCGAACCTTCGCGAATTCGTAGGCCACGGTCTTGTCCGGCGCGACCCCATCAAAATGACCTCGCTCGACCATAAAGGGTCGCGGGCAAATCAAGGCTGCCATTTCGAAGTAATTGAAGGTTCCACCGAGGTCGAACTCAAAGATTTCGTATTCCCCCTTGTTGGCATAACTGTAGCGGGCTGACCACTGGTCCGTCGCGGCGTTTTTCCATACCCATTCATTAAAATCGGCTGAGCAGATTGAGAGACAGTAACGATCCACCAGGGGAGGGATCCGCATGGCCGACTTTCCTCCATAACTGAGACCATAGAATCCAATTCGGTCTCCATCGACGAAAGGGAGCCCTGCAAGCCACTCCGTGATCTGCCGATGCTGAGGCACCATTACCGAGAACAGAGTACACCCTACTGCATTGGCCTTGAACTGGAGGATCCGGAAAAGATCCCAGCCCAGATAGAGGTTCTGGGGAGCAAACGTCACGAACCCACGCTCCGCCAGACGAGTCGCAAAGGCCTTATAGTAATGATAATCCTTCTCCCCCACGGTCGACTGCGGCCGCCCTTCCAGACCGTGCTGGCACACGACAACTGGCCGCTTTTCCGACCCATCGAGCTTCATATCTCTGGGGAGAGTCAGAATTCCGTAGGCCTGAACTCCTGCCTGCACATCAAGCAACACCTCGTAACTGATCGTCCCCGGTCCTTCCTGGTAGCTGCGGGTGTGCGCATTAGGCTCCGCCAGCTTCTGCAGGCTCGCATGTTCGCCAATCACCTCTTTACTGAACCTCTCCCGTAGTGGCGTAATACTCGCTTCGTAGTTTTCCACGCTATCCGTCTTCACGATTTTAAAGAGCTCTCCCCGCACTCGCTCTGACTCAATCAGAACCCGCTGATTGTGCCGGTCGATGGCCTGCACTTGTTCCCCGTGGCGGCGGGCAATATCTTTCACGGTCTGCAAGGGCTTGATGGCGGCCCAGCCAGAATCGCTCTTCTCCTCTCTTTTCGGTGGCACACCCACCCCGATTTTCTCCAGCATCATTCGCCAGCTCTCCGGCTGAATCGCACAATTCGTAGAGCGTAAAGCTACTGTCTCAGTGCCAATAAGTTCGACCTCGATCCGAACAGCCTCATCCTTCGATTCTAACAATCTTCCCGGCTTGCCCCGCTTGCCTGCTCCTTTCCGGATTCGCTCCGGGATCCCCTCCTGATCGAGACGGAAACCATACTCAGGGAAATGGCCGGTCTCGATCACAAGCGGTCGAGGAGCGATCAGGCGGGCAATTTCAGCATCCGAATGGCCACGTAGCAAACCGAAGACGCTACGGTCCGCTGGCTCATCCCACACCCTCCCTCGTGGACCGAAATACCCGCTCACCAGAGCCCCGTCGAGACGCTCGTCGAGTGCTGCGGCATAAAGAGCTAGCCGTCCTCCTTCTCCCCAACCCACAACTGCGATCTTCCTGCTTGTAGTTTGGCCGGACCGGCTCGGGTTCTTTCTTCGGAAGCAATCGACCGCCGCAAGCACCTTGAGCACCTCGTAGCCTGCGAGCGTGCGGCCCAACTCCCAGGCCGGACGGTGTAGCCACTCTCGCATGGGCATGGCGTGATGTTCCTCCCTCTTGATCAGCACTGGCACCAGAACCCGGCATCCCGCCATAGCCATTTGCGCCGCAAAAGGATGAGTCTGCTGCCTCTCGGAATACGGTTCCATTGCCCCCAGCTCCTCCGGATCCTGATCTGCATCGGGCAGCGCAATGACATCCACAAGGGGAGCGCTTTCGCTCGGCTCAAAGAGCAGACCCAACGCCTCCATGTTCCCGAAGGTCTTCCACCTCACCTCGTTCACGGTGTAGTTCTGCCCATTGCCAATCGGTCCCCAACGGCGCCCAGCGTAGCGAAACGAGTTGCCCTCGGGATTTTGGTCCCTTGGCAGACCCAGAATCCGGGCCAGCTCTTCCCGCGTTCCTCCCCTGCGGTCCTTCAATTCTGCTGCTATCTCCGCATCAAGAAAACGATCCACTCCCTCTATCATCGTTATCGAAAGATCTCCTGATTCCCCCAGGAGTTCCGTTCCAGGCAGCGAACTCCTCTCAACAACCTTCCTAAGAGAGGGCCAGTCCGGCGCTCCCAAAGCCAAAGAAGTCAGGCAGATGATAAGGCCGGCAATTCCCACTTTCCTCATTCCGCAACATTAAAGCCCTGATCCCACGATTGGGAGGGGAAAGATAGCGCGACCTGCGTAGACTCGAAGGTCTGAATACCGGGGTAATCGTGAGCAACCAATCCAACTGCGGATCAGCATTCAAGAAATGCGGACCATTTCGTGTCCGAAGTAACCGGAGTCAGACAAATCCCGTCCGCAGGACCCTTTCCAGCGTGAGCTACTGTCAGCGAGACAGCCTCCCTTGATCGACTGAAGCGTGCGAGTTCCAGCGCCACCCTTCCCATTGTAAATCTTGGGTTCATCTCCACGACCGGCTTCCATCTCAACGAACCCTCCTCGTCCCTGTAAAAAAAGCTGTCCACTCCTATGGGACCGGTGAAGTGATGCTCCTCAAGAAGATTACCCAGATGAGGTTCCAGCACGGCTTCCTGAAAATCAACCAGATGACCTCGCGGAGAGGACCCCGCGAACAGAGCTCGTCGTAAATCCTTCTCCAGGCCATCCGTAAACCGATTAGTTACTGTAGCACGACGGAACTGCCCCCGACGGCTATTCTCTATAACCGCAATCCCTCTCCTCACCAAACCCTCCTTCGTCATGTCGTAATGCATCGAAAAATCCTTCACTCTCTCCAGCCATGGCTCAATCACAAGAGCTCCGTGATGACAGAGCAGTCGCCTGATTGCTGACCAAGATTTACGGGAAATCTCATCAGACGTATTGCAAATAACCCTTTCTCTCCCTGCACTACTGAAGGGCGCTTTCAGAATACAGAATGCATGTGGTGAGTTCGCGACCCAGCTCTCAATCTCCTCAACAGACGAAACCCGTACTCCAACGCAATCAGGATTGCAGAGGAAGGAGCAGCTCTGCCCTTCGATGAGTGTCTTGAGAAAATCAGCATGCAAGGCCTTGGAGAACAAATCCCGGCTAACTGGGGCAGCATCCACTCCGATTTTTTGGATTAGCGATTCTGCATCTGGAGTATGCGCCCAGGGCCTTATGCCGTGAATCTTTCGCTTTCTGATCTCCGGAATGCGATCAAAGGTGACCAGTTCTGGAAGCTCTAACCCCGCATCCAGCAGACCGGCAAGAAAATCGGTCGCCGGTATCGACGGCATCATGACAACATCTTCTCTCCGAGCAAGGTATGCTGGAAGGAGCGCGAGATCGCGCTCGATCTCAAGGGTGGCCCTACTCGGCTTTGGCCTTGCGCCGACAAGGCTCTCCTCTCCTCCGGGATTGAACCAGAACACATTTGGCGTCCTCCCCTTAGACTGCCCACAAACACGTAACTCCTTGATAAATTCCTCATCCAAACCCGCTTCCCGACGCCCCTCTTCATTAAAAGTAAAGGCCCCCTTTGCCCGGGAAGGCGAAAGAGGAAACTGCAAGCCAGAAACAAATTGCTGCCAGTCACTACCATCCTGCTTCCACTTCCGGAACCATTTCAGCCCATAACTCACATGTCCGATCTCATCCTCATAAATTCGTTGAAGAAGAGCGGCTGTTTTTTTGTCTCCCGCCTCTCCAAAAATTGCTGCATACCCACGCGCGTAATCGAGGTTTGCCTGCTCAAAGGTCAGGGACAGGCGAGTGACATAGTCCAATGGCGTCTTTACGGAGGAAACCATCTTCCAGAAGAACCCATTGACCGGAAGCTCGCCAAACTCAACACCACATTGCGCCATTCTTCCCAGATACATTTTGGTATGCATCTGCTCCTCTTTGAGGGTGCTCAGAATCCCGTTGCGAAATTCAGTTGGAGCATCAGGAAACTTCAGAAGCATAAGGGCCATCAGTTCTGTAGCCAGCAATTCATGATTGGCGAAGAAATGGAGCAACCTTCCTCTCTGGTGATCATCCTCAATACCCGACATTCCGGGGAAGTCCGCCCGCGCCCCATCTTGACGCAATTCCAACCCCCTGGGCCGCGAGGGGACCTCGGGAGCAATCAACGCATTTCCCCGATTTTGGTCTGTAATACCACTTGGAGGAGGACCTAGTTTTTCCTCAAGGCTTGTGCCAAAAAGCACCCGCTCTGCAAAATCCCTTACGGTCATCTATCTTCAACGAATTCAACTTCACCCCACCGATCCGGAAGATGCATGTTCACAGCTCCCTGTGGACTCCAGACCCAGTTATCCTCAGGGTGTTCCTGCTCTTCAGGATTGAGACTCTCGGCAATCGGGGTGCCATGAGGTGGGATTCGGACATATCTCCCGTCAACCACGTCGTGCTTCCACTGCACCCGCGAAAAATTAACCTTCCATGTATCCCCGGGAAGAGGAGGTGTAGAACTCCTCTTATTATACTTGGAGAGGCCAGACCAAGGGAAAGCCACTGATACCGACCACCCCTCATCACGATCGGAGGGATCGTTCAACGAACCGCGAACCTCCACCGCACTACGCAGGCCAGGCAAGTTACAACCAAGAATAGGAACCCCTCCCTCTCCGTAGGGTTTCGGCAGGCTCAGTTCCCAGATGCTTCCCAGCGCATTGACCTCAAATTCGTAGTAATCGAGACCATCACCGTCCGGGTCCATGAACACCTCAAAGTCATTATCCTCAAACATGACTGCATTTTTTTCCTTAATCGTTCCCCACACATGAGGTTCCTGCAACTCGGCTCCCACGTAGAAAAACACATCATCCCATCCCATTTTGGCCCGGGTGCGAAATCTTGGCTGCAGCTCTGGATCTCCCGTTATGTCCACGAACTCCTCAGTCCAGTCCATCTCGGCCCATCCGACGCCCGAAAGAGAACCGTCGATCTGCGGAGTGCTATCAACCCTGCGGCAAAGGTATCTTCGCGGGACACTAGTTTCTTCCCGGATCATCTCTTCAACGCTGAAGCTCAAGGTGCAACTCTGCCGTAGCAACAGAATTCGGATCCTGGCGTTGCTTAAGCGACTCCCATATAACCCGGGCTTTCCGTTCTAGCTTGCCTTTAAATACTTCCACGCCATCCGCGTTCACGGTGACAACCTTATCGAGATTCACAAGCCGATCGCTCAGCCGGAGAATGATCTCTTGTGCTCCTCCGGACTGAATAGTCACCTGCTGTCCTTGGACCTCCGCCTCGATTTGCTGTCCTCCCTTCGCCACTCCCTTGGGCACCTGCAGCCAATAAAAGCGCTCGTGGGTACGTCCACTCTGTTTCCACACGATCCTTTTCGGCCAGGGATCACGTGTCTTGGCAATCATCCAGGGCAGGGCTTCCCGGTCATCTCCATTCATCCAGTGCCCATGTTGCGGATAAATTGTAGCCTTATGATCGTAGCCACCCGGATCTGCTTCTCTGAGTCCTTCAAGTGTTTTACCCCATTGCGCTGCCACCTTGTTCCGACCATAGGCTCCGTCTTTCCCTCCCATGAAAATCATGAAAGGAAGGTTTCGTAAACCCAGCGGACTCGCGTTGTTCGGATGACCTGCCATCATAGCAGCCGCTGCGAAACGATCAGCCATCCGGGGCGCAAGTTGATAGACTCCGTCTCCCCCGGCCGAGTAGCCCATGAGGTAAACTCGGTCGGGATTAACGCCCCTCGTGATCACGAAGTTGGCAATCAGGCGGTCAAACAGATCATCAATATGACTCTGGTGCCAGAGATTCCATGTGTCGGTTGGCGCCCGGGGGGCCACCACGATGCCCTCACTTGGCGCATACAGCCGAATCTGGTTCCGCCACTGCTGGTCATTGACCCTCGGTGGTGCCCCACCCCCACCATGCATTGAGATCCACAGAGACCGCCCCGGTCCCGGAGCCTTCCCAAAGGTCTGTTCAAGAAATTTCATTTCCTTTCCGGCCGCCTTCGCGACCTTCCTTCCCATCTCTGCTTCGCGATCCTCTGCAAGCTCCTTTCTTACTGTCTCCCAGATAAGACTTCGCGCACGCTCCACATCCTTTCGGGAAAGCGCTCCTTGCGGAACAGAAAGATGCCGCTCCTCTGGAAGTAGAGCGAGCCACTGGCTGATCGCCTTGAGCTCAACACTGCCCTTTCCCAGCTCCGACCACACCAAATCCATCGTCCCCTCTCCCTCACCGACTGCCTTGAAATTCTCCCACCGCGCCTCTTCCTCATACCTGACTCTCAGGCGATACTCTTCTCCTGTCGTGACCTTGAATGCAGGCATATCGTTGAGATCAGTTGTTCCCGCCCGGGTAGTAACCTCTGCCAAAACCTTCCCCTCCCCATCGAGCAGTTCAACTGCCGAGGCTAAACGATCGCCTCCCTGCTTGTCCCATAGTCGTAGATATACCGTGGACTCCTTGATTCTCCGCTCCTGATTCTTGGCGTAACGCCCGGTCACATTAACTGCTGGGACTTCCCGATTCTCGAGATCCCAGACCATGGGAAAGTGATGTTCTGTCCTTTTCCAAGACGTGGCCCAGATCGCATGCCTCCAGTCATTGGCAATGGCCTTGGATGCATCTCCCACAAACCATGCCCGGTTCAAGCCTGCCTTGTTATACTCGTCGGCCCCGGTAAAAAACCACTTCCCAGAGTCATAAATCTCCGTCCAGGTATGATTTCCCCGTTTATTACTCCAGAGAGGCGTTCCTGCAACCCGGGCAGGCACACCCACGGAGCGGCACGCGTCCACCAGGATGATTGAAAGTCCCGTGCAAGTTGCTTTCCCCAGTTTGATGGACTCTGAGGGACTCTGGTTGGGCGCCTTCCGGCCCGTATTATAGTGCACCTTAATCAGGTTGAACAAATTCTTGTTGATAGCCTGCACCGCTTCCGTGGTCGTCCGGCAATCCTTCACCATTCCCCGGCACTGCTCGTAGAATCCAGCCCTCCATGCCTCGCGCGTTTCATCCAAGGAGGCATATGGTAGTACGTCGTTGAAAAAAACCTCCTCAGGCAAGTCCTTGCACCAGGGAAATTCCTCCCGGGCTTTCATGGCAAGACCCAGGTTTTCCATAAGGAAATCACTCTTTAAAACCTTGAGATCATACTCCGGCATTCCACTGACAAGAAAAGCGGCAGCTCTACGACCAATATCGCCATGCTTCTCACTTGCCCTGCTCACAAAGACCGATAGTTCCTGCGCATTCTTCCCAGCTGCCCCCAGACGCTCTTCCCACTCAGCCGCTACTTGTCCCCCGGTTAGAAGAACCGTTCCGACACAGGCTGCCATTGCCATGCTTTTCATGAACTGAAACTAGCTGTTCCAGTCTTCCGGGCAAGAATCTAAGAAGTGGCTACCCGGCTTACTTTTCTTCTCTATTCTTCCTCTGCTGGACGAGAAATTCCATTCTGCGATATTCCTCCGCTATCTCCCGTAAATCAGCAGAAGTGCGATCATAGGACTCCTTTGCCGGCCCAAGGCCCTCCTCTGCATTCCTGTGGGCGAGATCCTCTTTCTCCTTCTGCTCCCTCGCCTTAATCACCCGCGCTTCCGCCATATCTACCAGTCGCTGGCCAGATTTGATGCGTGTCTCATACCGTCGCTGGATAGCACGGGCCTGATGAACGGCCCGTTCCGCAGTCTGCTTTTGCCGTTCTGCGTCGCGGACCTTTTGTTCCCAGCCTCGCAGGCGGTCGGCATCCTCACGCGGAAGGGAAGCCAGTTCCTGCTTCATTTCCTCGACCCTCATCTTTGCCTTCTCCACCATTTCTACTTTTCTCTCAAGATCTTCGGCCGCCTGCTGAGCCATCTTCTGGTCCTGCTCAACTCGCCGGACCTTATCCTGCACCTGTCCCTGCATACGGCCTACATTCGCAGCTCCACGCGCAGCCATGGCCTTCAGCCGACTCACAATCTGCTGGGACCGAATCCAATCCGCTTTGGCCGCGTTCCTCGCAACCTCCTGCTTCGCCTGCTCCTCCCCAATCGCAGCCAGGGATTCGGCAAGCTCTTCCATGGGAGCATTCTCACTCAGAGCGGCCGCAGCCAGTGGACTTTCCGGCTCGAGAGACATCCAGCGCTCCCGGAACATGCCTAATATGGGCTGCCCTCCCTCTCTGCGAATCCCTCTTAACTCACTCTTCGTGATCTGATGATTACGATAAGGCGACTCATTCAAGAGAACTCCGCTCTCCGTGAGAGTAATCTCTCTGCTGCGCAACCGCGACCCATCAGAAAGAAAGAGGGACCATCCTTCCTTCTCAACTGCCACCGGCGCTCTTAGAATCACCGCGATTGCCTCAGTCTGGACCGCGAAGCTCTTCCGCCCAAGCAGGAGTGAATCCACAGTCACTCGACCCTCTTCCAATCCAACCACCGCGCCACTCATGAAGTCGCCCCCACGAAGAACAATGCCCTCCCTGTTAAAGCGCAGCGCTTCTGCATCTCGAGATCGAAGCGGCTGAAAAAAAAGAGCCGCGGTGTTCTGCCTCGTGAGAAGCAGGGAATCCTCCTGCTCTCCAAATATCACCACCTTCCCATCCATTTTTATCACAGGACGGCTGAGGAAGCTGCCATTGGCTGTTAGAACCCCAGAACCCCCGATCAACCACGGCGGTCCATCGAAGGCCAGATCCAGTGAAGCGAGGTCCGCCAGAGCAATCTGCACCTTCTCACCGGACTCGCTCGCGATCTCAAGGGCGTCACCTTCCCCGAAGGTGACCGTTCCCTGCAGGGATTCGCTTCCGACAGTAGTAACCACATCGGCTTCTGCCCTCACCAGGGCCAGTCCCCCCACCAGCAGCAAGGCAGAGAATGTCCTGGGCATCACGAGGGCTGTCTGCTTCCTGATCATTTCCGCGCTTTCTCGAACGAGACGATATACTGACGGCCCTCCTCCTCAAGCTGTTCAGGAGATTTTGCTTTCTGAAGCCGGGCCCATGACCACCAGAGATTCATGTAGTAGAGCTTCATGAACCCGATCAATCCGAAAAAAGCAGCGAAGCCCAGGCAGCCTGCCACGTAATCCTCGTAGTCACGCCAAAGCGCGAGGGCGAAGAGTAATGCCACCAGGGTAATCCCCAGAAAGCCATACATCACCGGCTTGGTCCGTGCTGGATTGAACATGGAGGCCTGACAACGCACGCAACTCATTTTCTCATACGTATCATTACTTCGGGCTCTCCGGGTCCTCTTGATAATGTGGTCAAAGCCATTATGGGCTTTGCACCGGTAGCACCAGTATCTCCCCGAGTCCGGCACAAGCGGGTTTTTCTGGAGTGACTCCTCTGCGGTCATTTCAACCCATTCTACGGAACCGCCTTCCACAGGGCAACTCCCAGCCTCTCTTTCGGTCAGCAGGTCGCCGGATAACACTACCTGCCTTCCTTCTGCAGCTTCTGCACCATTTCAAGAGCCCTGCGAGCGGGCTCCAGCTCCGGCTCCAGCTCCAAGGCCTCCCGCAGCAGTCCTGCCGCCGCACTCAGGTTCCCATAACTAGCCAGCATGGTGCCGTAATCCAGCAGGAACTCCGCCCGTGGCTCGAGGGCGAGGGCCCGCTCAAAATGCACGGAAGCCTCCTCCGGTTGCTGCTGCTTTCGATACTCCTTGGCGAGTTCATGGTGTCGGCGTGCAATACTGGAGGCAAGAACCCGTGCTCTGGGCCCCTCTGCGTGTTCCTGGGCTGACTCGAGGTAGGACAGGGCCACCTCAGGAAATCGGTTGTCAAATTGGCGGGCCATGAACTCCATGGCATACACTGGGTCCACCGCCTTGGTGAACCAGCGTCCCGCCATGGGTGGCGCCCAAGCATGCCAACCCTCCCCATCTGCCAAGCGGAGAGCTTCCAGATCACCCGTAATGACAGACGCCTCAAACGATCCGCGATAAACACCCATCACTTCCCCACCGGCACCACAGAGAAAGGCCAGGGGCACGCTCAGGGGCACGGTCAGGTCAAACAGGCCTTTTTGAAACGCACTCAAAGCGTCCAGAGAGATGTTCTCGATACTTCCCCATTCAAAAGGCCACCGTATTTCCTGCATCACCTCAGCCGCTTTGACGCGACCCTCTTCCCCGTCCACGTTGAGGGCAATAATCAGCGGCACTCCCGCCACCCGGTAGGCGCGGGACTTCTCAGCCATCTGCTTCAGTTGCATCGACGAAACCGGACACTCAGCCGACCAGAGCATTATCAACTGGGGAGACCCTTCCCCGGGAAGCATACCTCGGTCACCACGGGGATTCCTGAATCTCAGGGAAGGAAGACGAAGGGCCACCGGGGGATTTATATGGGCCGTGGCATCCCGGGAACCCGGGCGAGAGGAGTCCGCCTCAGCAGCAATGATCCTCGGAGTCCTCTCAACTGGAACAGCGGAACCGCTCCCTTCCTTGAGCAGAAAGCTCCCTCCCGCCTTCAGCCCCTGAAACAATTCCTCCCGACCCCCGGGCCATATCACCCGGGCCTTTACCGCTTCACCGTCCTCTCCCAATCCGAAATGCAGCCAACGACTCGACTGGGAGAGAAATAGATCGCCTGCCCGGACCGATCTCACGGACCGCAACTTTCCCGATCCCGGTGCACCAATCAATTCAACCACCGCTCCAATGGCGTTACGATTGCACTCCTCACCCTGCAGCAATACGGACACGAAATCCCCCTTTCGAGCTCCTACGTGCCGGTTAAGCATCAGGCGAAGGCGGGGCGCAGTGCGATCACGATACCAGAGATCAAGGTCCCCATCATGATCCCAGTCTACCACCGCAAGGGCCCGGCCATCGGCCTCCTGATCGAGTCCCATCACCGACGAAACGTCCGCAAACCCTCCAGCCCCATCGTTGAGCAGAAAACGGTTACGCTCCCGCCCGCTCCACGAGAGTCCATCCCTCACCTGTTGGAGCAGGTTACTCCAGGCATTCCCATAAAGATCAGGATCAGCCTGCTGTTGCGGCGACACGACCTGCCGCCAGAAGAAACTTCACAAGTCATCAGGCTCCCGACCGGTCAGGAATCCATTGGAAATTACAAGATCCTCCCACCCATCGTTATTGAGGTCCCCGAACCCCGAGCTCCAGGCCCATTGTCCAAGGTAACTCCGGCTTCCTTCACTCACATCACGAAACCCGTATCCACTCTCTCCCCGTCCTCCCGCAAAAAGCGAGTTCCCCCGGGCCATCCTGCGTAACTTCCCCACCAGATCCGGGTCGGAGCCCACGGTAAAGAGCTTCTGCCGGCTAATCCGGTTCCCCGCAGCAGAGAACATGTTACCTACATAGATGTCAGAACATCCGTCCCGGTTGTAGTCACCCCAGGCCACGGACATCCCGGAGGCCATGTCCTCAATCTTCAGCTCATCAGCAATTTGACGAAATCGTCCCCCTTCATTCTGGTAAAGGCAGTTCCTCCCGAAGTCATTGGCCACGTAGAGATCAGGGTCTCCGTCACGATCATAGTCCTCCCACGCTGCGGCAAAGCTCCACCGAGAATTAGCAGCATCCAAACCCACTGCTGCAGTAGCATCTGCGAATCCAAAGTTTCCGAGATTTTTCAGTAGAATATTACGCCCTCCGTTTCCGGCATCGTGGAACGGGCGGGGGGCATTCACCTCGAACCCCCTTCGTTCCGCATCATCTCCTGCGCTGTAAACACACACATGGATGTCCAAAAGCCCATCACTATCAAAATCAGCTGCACTGAGAGAAAAAGGGTAGCGCGCTCCCGGGTGGCCTCCGCGCAGACTAAAGTGCCCCCTTCCGTCATTCTCAAGGAACACCACCATCGCAATGGTTGCCACTATCAGGTCCTCATCGC
>TARA_B100001057_G_scaffold378618_1_pt1 | contig 14832 bp, 7 predicted proteins | sample TARA_B100001057 | Tara Oceans TARA_B100001057 (sample SAMEA2621839) | marine metagenome | biome: marine biome (ENVO:00000447); feature: surface water layer (ENVO:00002042); material: "saline water (ENVO:00002010), including plankton (ENVO:xxxxxxxx)" | depth 5 m
CCAGAGGCTCATGCTCTCGCTCTGGAAATCCCATCCAGAAATTAAAACCGCTCTTGATGCTCAGATTTATGAGCGCAGGCTCTCCATTGACCCGGACTCCATTCGAAGAGCAGCCGGGGTGCTTCTTGGGGAAGAGGCAGTGAGCTCCTCCATTGCCGAACACGGCACGTGGGCTGATCGCCAGATCGAGATCGCATCGCGGGTTCTCAAGGCCAACAGCAAGATCACTGGCGCCCCCCACCTTCCCCAGTTGATTGCCGGGGAAGAAGTCAACATTGGTGCTTCCAAGGATTTGGCGACTTACACCGATCTTTTCGCCCGCAACTTCAATCTTCTGTCTCCCGATCAGGAAACCCTTGCTCGAGTTAGTAATTTTTCAGCGAGATCTGAACCCACTCTCACGCTCGCCAACCTGCAAACACACCCTGAGATTCTGTGGCCTACTCGCGAGCAGAAACCTGAACTCACGCCCCGCAGCCCAGGAATTCTCTGGCCTGCCTCCAGCCTTCTTTCCCCTCCGCAATTGGGACGGAAGAAGCGGAACAAGGACAACCTACAGGTAGCAGCAGGCTACTTTGGCTGGATTCTTGGGAACTTCGAAATGCCCGGCGAAATGCTTCTTGCAGACCCAGCGGCCAACCCAGATGGAGATGCCAGCCTTAACGCGCTGGAATACTGGTGTCGGCTGGATCCCAAACAAAGGGACATCTCCCCTGGAATGATCCGCCGCGGCGGAAAGGGCAACATGGTCTACTCGCTTGAGATGCGGGACGACGACCCGGCAATCGGCGGCGTATTCCAATTCTCGGACGACCTCCATTTTACGGATACCGAGACCGTTGCCTTCTCTGAGGCAAAACCTGTTGACTCGGATCCAATGGACGGCCTTCAAACCTGGATGGCCACCGACCCAGAAGACAAACCTGGCCTCACTCGCTTCGCACGCGCAGCTCTCGAAATTGATTGGCCCTCAGACGCTGAATGCCTGCAGCACTGCGCAGCAGTAGCAGTCACCACCTGCCAGACCGACTCCTCTCAGATTCACGCTATCTTCGAGGCCTGCATGGACACGTGCTCCAGTGGGTGGTGTAACGAAATTTTTGATCCAGTGTGTGGATGCGATGGGCAAACCTACTCCAATGCCTGCGCAGCTGCGGAAGCCAACGCGAGCGTGGAATATCTTGGAGCCTGTGAGCAACCCGAGTGCTCCAGCAATGCCGACTGCGGCGATACCGAATACTGTTTCTCCCAGGAAGGCTGCGACACCCCAGGAACCTGCCGGGAGAGGCCCGTTTTCTGCACCCTTGAGTTCCGACCTGTCTGCGGGTGTGATGGAAACACTTATGGCAATGCCTGTGCCGCCGCGGCCGCAGGAGTCAACGTGGTCAGGGAAGGGACCTGTGTGACAGATGGCGGGTGCAACAGCAATGCCGACTGCAGCGATGCTGACTACTGCTTCTCCGAAGAGGGCTGCGACACACCCGGAACCTGCCAGGAAAAACCCCAGCTCTGCACCCGCGAATTCAATCCGGTCTGTGGCTGCGACGGCCGGACCTACGGGAACCCATGCCTGGCTGCCGCTGCCGGAGTCAACGTGGTCAGCCAGGGAGCCTGCGTAGTAGAAGAGCAATGCAATACCAACGCCGACTGCGATGAGGCAGATTACTGTTTTTCCGAGGAAGGGTGTGACGCACCGGGAACCTGTCAGCCTAAACCAGCATTCTGCACCCGCGAATTCAGGCCCGTCTGTGGGTGTGATGGTCAAACCTACGGTAATGCCTGCGTGGCCGCTGCGGCAGGAGTGAATGTCGTCAGCGAGGGAGCCTGCACGGTTGAGGGCGAATGCAATACCAACGCTGACTGCGATGAGGCCGATTACTGCTTCTCGGAGGAGGGCTGTGACACCCCGGGAACATGTCAGGCAAAACCAGTGTTCTGCACGTTTGAATTCAATCCAGTCTGTGGTTGTGATGGCAACACCTACAGCAACCCGTGCGTTGCTGCCTCTGAAGGGGTAAACGTAGTCAGTCAGGGAGCCTGCATAGTAGAGGAGCAATGCAATACCAACGCTGACTGCGATGAGGCAGATTACTGCTTTTCCGAGGACGGGTGCGATGCACCGGGCATCTGCCAGACTCGACCGCAAATCTGCACCCGCGAATTCCGCCCCGTGTGTGGCTGCGATGGAAGGACCTATGGAAATGCCTGTGAGGCAGCCGCAGCGGGAGTGAATGTTCGCCAAGGAGGGGCCTGCCTCAGCAAAGGTGAGTGCACAAGTAACAGCGATTGCCCCGGAACCCAATACTGTCTCTTTACGAGGGGTTGCGGCGGTTCGGGGTTCTGCCAATCACGCCCTGAGGCCTGTCTCGCCGTGTGGGATCCCGTCTGTGGGTGCGATGGAAGAACTTATGGAAATGCGTGTGAGGCAGCTGTGGCCGGTGTATCGGTCTTGATACCCGGGGCCTGCCCTCCCATCCGTGCACCTTAGGACCGGTGCCTTGCCCCAGATCTCTTTGGAGGAATCTTTCTCAGGATCCCAGAGCTTTCAGAACTCCCTCAAGGCTTTCCTGCGCATCGCCGAAGAGCATTTGCGTATTCTCCTTGAAAAATAGTGGGTTCTCAACGCCCGCATATCCCGTTGCCATGGAGCGCTTCAAAACAATCGTGTGCCGACCCTTCCAGCATTCCAACACAGGCATACCCGCGATTGGGCTATCCGGCTCATCGAGAGCAGAAGGATTGACGATATCGTTGGCGCCAATCACGACCGACACATCGACGTCCGGGAAGTCCTCGTTGATCTCGTCCATTTCGAAAACGATATCGTAGGGCACCTTGGCCTCCGCGAGGAGGACGTTCATGTGCCCGGGCATGCGCCCTGCTACCGGGTGAATCCCAAACCGCACATTAACTCCCTTTGCCCGCAGAGCCTTCGTCATCTCGTTGACCGTGTGCTGCGCCTGAGCCACCGCCATGCCATAGCCGGGAATAATCATCACTTCCGCGGCCTCTCCCATCAATTCAGCCGTCTCCTCGGCACTGATGGAAACCGCTTCACCCTGCTCCCCATCACCACTTTTCGCTGCTCCACCCCCGCTGCTTCCGAACCCACCTGCAATCACCGAGAGAAACTTCCGATTCATGGCTCTGCACATGATGTAGCTGAGGATGGCTCCACTGGAACCAACCAGTGCTCCCACAACGATCAGAAGATCATTCTTAAGCATGAACCCGGTGGCTGCCGCAGCCCAGCCCGAATAACTGTTGAGCATGGAAACAACCACCGGCATGTCTGCGCCACCGATCGCCATCACCATGTGAATCCCAAAAATGAGAGCAATCACGGTCATGATCAGGAGTGGGCTTAATCCCCCTCCTTGGGCGGACTGCTCGACAAACGAGATTCCCACTACGACCGTCACGATCAACAATCCCAGGTTAAGCCAGTGTCTCGCCGGCAGGGTCAGAGGCTTCCCCCCAATCTTCCCACTCAACTTACCAAAGGCTATGACAGAACCCGAGAAGGTCACCGCGCCGATAAGAACCCCCAGGTAAATCTCGATATCATGGATCGTTTTCTCGGCTCCCTCGTAGTGCTGCCCATCAGGATCAAGAAAGGTAGCATACCCCACCAGAACAGCGGCCAGACCCACCAGGCTGTGAAGAATCGCCACCAGTTCCGGCATCTGGGTCATCTGGACCCGCCGGGCTAGGACAAAGCCTACCACGCCACCAAGCGACAGCGTTCCAACGAGGACTGCGTAGTTGCCTTTGATGCCAGCTACCGCCGCAATCAGAGCGATTGCCATTCCCAGCATTCCATAAAAATTTCCCCGGCGTGCGGTTTCCTGATTACTCAATCCTCCCAGCGCAAGGATGAAGAGAATAATTGCCCCAAGGTAGGCAGCGTCTGCAAGTTGGTCAGTCATTTCCTATTGCGATTAGAGGCTAGTCCTTACGAAACATCTCCAGCATCCGGTGGGTCACTGCGAATCCACCTACGATATTAATGGCAGTAATCAGAATCGCGACCGCAGCCAGCCATACGATTGCGGGCGTCTCCTTGGAGATCTGCATGAGCGCCCCGATTATGATAATACTACTAATTGCATTCGTGACACTCATCAGCGGCGTATGCAACGCGGGGCTCACATTCCAGATCACCATGTAGCCAACAAAGCAGGCGAGAACGAAAACCGTGAAGTGCTCCATGAAGGAGGACGGAGCGAAGGATCCCACTCCGGCAAGGGCACCCCCCGCGAGAAGAAGCGGAACCAGAAATCCGAGGACGGAACGCTTTGCTGCCGGAGCAGGCTGAGGAGGCGGCTCAGGTTTCTTTTCCTGATTGGGAACCGCAGAGAGCTTGGGAGCAGGAGGCGGCCAAGTGACTTCTCCGTCCTTGATGACGGTTGCACCCCGGATGACCTCATCCTCCATATCCACATTGACTGTTCCATCCTTCTCGGGACTCAGATCAGTCAACATATGGCGGAGATTCGTCCCGTAGAGCTGGCTGGACTGAGCGGCCAAGCGGCTTGGGAGATCGGTGTAGCCTACCAAGCTAACTCCGTGCTTTACCACGACTTTACCTGCTTCCGAAAGCTCACAGTTACCACCCTGCTCCGTGGCGAGATCAACGATGACACTACCCTCCCTCATCAACTCAACCATATCAGCGAGGATCAGCTTCGGCGCCGGCTTCCCGGGAATCAGCGCGGTAGTAATGATGATGTCGACCTCTTGAGCCTGCTCACGGAAGAGGGCCATCTCTGCCTCGATGAACGCCTCGCTCATGACTTTGGCGTAGCCTCCCTCACCAGACCCATCCTCCTCATCTTCAAAATCAAGCATGAGGAAGTCCGCGTCCATGCTCTCAACCTGCTCTTTCACCTCCGGGCGCGTATCAAAAGCGCGAACAATGGCCCCCATGCTGCGGGCGGCTCCAATGGCTGCTAGGCCTGCAACTCCTGCCCCGATGACCAGCACTTTGGCAGGCGGCACCTTGCCTGCAGCGGTAATCTGACCAGTGAAAAACCTCCCGAAGTGCTGCGCCGCTTCAACCACCGCTCGATATCCTGCGATGTTGGCCATCGAGCTCAGGGCATCCAGCTTCTGCGCCCGGGAAATTCTGGGCACGCTGTCCATCGCCAGCACCGTTGCTCCAGTAGCAGCAAGGGCACTCATCAACTCTTCGTTTTGAGCCGGCCAGATGAAACTTACTAGGATCTTTCCCGGCGCAAGGTTGCCAACCTCCTCTTCTTCAGGTGCTCGCACCTTGAAGATAATGTCCGAGGATAACCAGAGATCCGCCGCCTTCTCGATGATCTGCACCCCCGCATCTCGATAAGTTTGGTCAGCAAAACTGGCCGACTCTCCCGCTCCCTGCTCAATAGCGACTGTAAAACCAAGTTTCTGGAGGTGCTGCGCAACGTCCGGGGTGGTGGCAACCCGGCATTCTCCCTCATATATCTCGTTCGGAATCCCGATTTGCATTTGATGACAGGCTCTGGCCGATCAAATGCCAGAGTAGAAGACTCTATGCCGAAAACGCTACTTTTCAAGCGTCATCGCGGAGTTATCCCCTGAGAGCAGGGTAAGACGGCACCAAACCTCTCTCGCCCAGCTATCATCAAAGGTCGCCAAACCCGAACTCAGCCGACTTATCCACAAGTTATCAAGATTGCGCATAAGTCGAGGCGGCGGCTAGGCGGCCGGCTGGAACTGACATTCAATATCGCATCTTTGCGTGGCTCCTGTGGTTGGGGTTTGCATCCTTGCCTCCTAGGCCCGATAACCTCTCCGTTCCAACCACAGCTTCATTAGCAATTTACATGAGTACTAAGCAAACAAGACGGAGTTTCCTCCAGAAATCAACTGCCGCCGGCGCCGCCGTCGGTTTTCCGACCGTCATTCCCTCCAGCGCCCTCGGCAAAGATGGGAATACCGCCCCCAGTGAGCGGGTGGTCATGGGCTTCATCGGCATCGGCAACCGAGGCCTTGGCGTGATGCAGGCCCATATCAATCACAAGGATGTTCAGGGTGTCGCGGTTTCTGACTGCCACAAGAACCACACAGATCGTAACCGCAGATGTGGATCTGAAGGAGGCAAGGAGGCCGTGGACAAGAAAAACGGTAACAAGGACTGCAAGGCCTATTTTGATTACCGTGAACTGTGCGCCCGCGACGATATTGACGCGGTAATGGTCGCTACTCCTGATCACTGGCATGGACTCATTTGCATGGAGGCCCTCCGCAACGGCAAGGATGTCTACTGCGAGAAACCCGTCACCCACTTCCACGCGGAAGGCAAAGCCATCCATGAGACCGTTGCAAAGCACAAGCGCATCTTTCAGGTCGGATCCCAGCAACGCTCAGACTGGAACTTCCGTCAGGCGGTTGAGATCGTGCGCAACGGACTCATCGGCAAGGTCACTAGCGTGGAAGTTGGCCTCCCCGGGGGCAGGACGGGCCCCGACCGTGACCCAACCCTAAAAGACGCTCCTGAAGGATACGACCGCTGGTGTGGACCAAGCCCGGTCCTCCCCTACATGGAGGCTCGTCACCACTGGTCGTGGCGCTGGCACTCCAACTATGGGCGTGGCCAGCTCATGGACTGGATCGGCCATCACAACGACATTGCCCATTGGGGCCTTGGACTTGAGGCTACCGGCGGCGGCGGCGGACCAATCAGCGTGGAAGCTAAGAACTGGGACTTCTCCAAGACCCCGGACATCTACGATACCGCGTGGCAGTATGACGTCATCTCCAAGTATCCCGGCGATATCGAGGTCAAGATGTCCTCTCGCATTGGTGGCGGCTGTAAGTGGATTGGCGCCGATGGCTGGGTCTGGGTCAATCGTGGCCGCCTCGACGCCTCTAACAAGGAATGGGTCAAGAAGGGCTTCAGTGCTGGAAAATGGAAGGGCTACAAATCACCTGGTCACCAGAGAAACTTCATTGACTGCGTGAAGTCACGGAAGGAAACCATAGCGCCAGCTGAGAACGCTCACCGCGCGATCACGCCCGGCCACATCGCCTACGTTTCGCACGAAATTGGTCGCGCTATCAAATGGGATCCCAAGAAGGAGGCCGTCATCGGTGATGACAAAGCCCACAAGATTCTCTACTCCCTGCCCTATCGGGGTGACTGGAAGCTCTAGGAATTAACCCGCCTTCACAGCAGGAATTTCTTCCCTGCTCCAAAGCTCTGGGCCCGCCTGCGCAATGCAGGCGGGCCTTTTTTCTGAGAGGTCGATCACATTAGAATCTAACGGGAAGCACAGACTCATCCACAGATTCTCTCTTCAGTCTGAAGATCCCTTTCATCTCCGCTCGAATGAAGTTCTTTTCTGGTTGGCGCAGAGGCCGGCAGGAGGAAAACTACCAAACGAACTGTCTATTCATGTTCCTCTATCACCGCGCGCTCTACCTATTCATAGCTCTAGCCACCGTCGAGGCTGAGGAAAGCTCTGATCGGCACCGCATTAAACCTCGCTCTCCCGACAACGGCGGAAGTATACCTCCTGCCCGGCAGTGGCCGGAGTTGATCCGGATTCATGACCCCGGGTCCCGGGATGATGGATGGGCGAGAGAAGACCTTGACCATACAAACTGGGAGATCATGAAACTCCCAACCCACTGGGAACAAGCGGGACTCCCCGAATATGACGGAGTGGTCTGGTTTCGTCGCACGATTGAGGTCCCTGCTTTGATGGCGAGTGGGGAGGCTACTCTCGAGCTGGGGGCAATCGACGACATGGACGTGACGTGGATCAACGGAAAAAGGGTTGGCGGCCATGAAGAACCCGGAGACCACTTTACCCCTCGCTCTTACAAATTGGGTCCCGGCGCCCTCAAACCAGGCAGGAATAACATCACCATACGCGTGTTCGACCACGGGCATGGGGGAGGCATCGCGCAGACTCACGGAAAGCTCCAACTTAGCGGAAGTGGCCAGAGCGCTCCCCTCGCAGGGCCATGGCGCTATAAGGTTGGAGCGAGCTTGCAGCTCCTGCTTACACCCGGGAAAAGCCTCTCGAATCCTAGCACTGAGAAACCGTTCGGTGGAGAGTTTTACCTCGAAGCCAACGATGTTGTAGCAATGGCCGGCAGCACAAACATCGTCAAACAGTTCGAGTTCGGATTTCTCGAGACCCTTCTCACTCTCGACTCTCCGGAGCGAGCGTACTTCCGCGATCTGGCCTGGCAGGCAGACACCGTCTATCTCCAGCAGCGTCCAAGAAATTTTGGTTCACATTTCGATCTGCTCCGCCGAATAGGGGCAAGCATCATCATTGCTAATTTCGGACAGGTTGAGGCTCTCGATGGGGCCACCCATCTTCCCCAGTTCCTCACGGCATACGGAGAACTTCTCGATCAGTTCGAACAATGCACTCGCCGTATTGTGCTGGTCTCTCCACACCGATTCGAAAAACCAGGCGGCCATCTTCTCCCTGATCTGAGCCAGCGCAATGGGGATATAGCCGCATACAGTGAGGGCATTCGCCAACTCGCCAAGCAAAGGGGATATCTTTACGTCGACCTCTCCCAGGTCGACTCCTCGGGTTGGACAAGCAGTAGTAGCCTGCTCAATGCAGAAGGTCAGTGGCTCTGGGCACAAAACGTCGCCTCACAATTGACCGGTAAGGCGCCCAAGGCTCGGACCAAGCACTTTGATCTGTTGCGCCAACATATCCGACGAAAGAATCTTCTCTGGCGTCAGCACTGGAGACCTACCAATTGGTCTTTTCTCTACGGAAACCGGCAGCAAGTCCCCAGCAGCAGGGATCACCGGCCGGGGCAACCTCGTTGGTTCCCGGAAGAGGTCAGAGCCATCATCCCCCTCATCGAACAGGCTGAAGAGAGCATCTGGAAAATGAGAACCCAATCTCAATGAAGAAGCTCATCCTGATTTTCCTTCTGGGGATACACCCCGGAACGCTGCTTGCCCAACCAAAGAATTATTCGGTCGGACCCGCCCCTCGTGATAACTCGAGTAAGGCCGAGCTCGCTTCCTTCAGAATCGCCAAAGGGTATACTGTTTCCCTTTTCGCCTCGGAGCAGGACGGGATCGCCAATCCGATTGCGATGCGCTGGGGCCCGAAGGGGAGGCTCTGGGTTCTCTGCTCTCTTGTCTATCCGCAGGCCATTCCATCTGAAATCCCCAACGACAAACTTTTTATTTTGGAGGACAGTGACCACGACGGACAGGTCGACACGACTCTGGTGTTCGCAGACAGGCTCGACATGCCCACTGGATTCGCCCTGGGTAATGGAGGCGTCTACCTTGGCCAGGGACAGGACCTCGTCTTCCTTGCAGACACCAACGGGGATGACCGGGCGGATCACCGGGAAGTTGTTCTCAGCGGCTTTGGCACCGGAGACACCCATCAGAATATTAACTCCTTTACCTGGAGCCCGGGTGGAGAGCTGCTTTTCTGCCAGGGCCTGCACAATTTCTCACGAGTCGAAACCCCCTGGGGGGTTGTCCGCATGAATGAGCATGGGGTATGGCGCCTCCGTCCCCGCAGGATGCAATTACACGCCTTCCGGGGATGCAGTGGGCAGAACCCGTGGGGACTCTCTCACGGACATTGGGGCCAACCCTTCGCGAAGAGCAACGGGAATGCAGTAAGCGAGCTGCTTCCCGTCATGGTTCATACAGAGAACCGCCATCCCCCGCTTGATATTGGGGGCACACGCATCAAGAGCATGATCTGCGAGATCATTGACTCTCCCGCTCTTCCAGACGACCTTCAAGGGAACATTGTTATCGCGGGCTATTTTGCGCACCTGATCGACCGCCTAAGAATCACCTCTGATGGAGCAGGCCACCGAGGAGAACTACTCGATCCATTATGGACTACAGACCATCAAAGTTTTCGCCCTGTGGATATTCAGACCGGACCGGATGGTGCCCTTTATATTGCCGACTGGTACAACCCCATCATCGGGCACTACCAAGCCTCCCTGCGGCATCCTGACCGCGATAAGACCCACGGTCGAATCTGGCGTCTGACCGCAGAGGGAAAACGCACCGTCCGGGCTCCCAACTACCACCTGATGCCCACGCGGGAACTACTTGAATCCCTTTGTGCAGCGACTCTCAAGGAACGAGAGAGATTACGAATCATTCTCTCAGACCGGTATGCTGATTCAGAAAGGCGTGCTGAAATACACCACGAACTCGCAAACTGGATATCCTCATTCGACCCTCTGGATCCTCATCTGGACCGTCAGATCTTTGAAGCCCTCTGCCTTCACGAGTGGTTTGAAATAATAAACTCTGACCTTCTGGAGCGTTTACTCAGCGCCAGGGACCCACTGGCGCGATCCTATGCGACCCGGATAGTTGGCCGCTGGCATGATCGTCTTCCCGCACCACTGAAATATCTGAGAGACTCAGTCGCTGACGCTCACCCACGCGTCCGACTGGAAGCAGTAGTGGCTGCCAGTCAACTCATGTCCACCGAGGCGATGGAAACAGCGGTCCTCGCCCTCAATGCTCCAACCGACCGCTTCATTGAGGCGGCTCTCCGTCAATGCGCTCATGCCCTGCAACGATGGTGGTTCACGTCCTTGAAGGAGGGGCAACTGGCAATTAAAGACACCCGCCACCTAGCATTTCTTCTCGACCAGACCTCAGGTCGGGACGCCGCCGGCATTGCTCGAACACTCCTAGAAGATACGAGCCTAAAACCATCGAGCCCTGCATTCCCAGTCCTTGCGATGATCCTCGCCACTCAGGGATCCGTGGAAGACCTCGACTGGCTGGTCGCCAAAGCCCATGGTGATCTACAAAATTCCACCCCAGTCCTGTCTGCGATGCAGGAGTCCGCCTCCATCAGGGAACTCAAACCTCGGAATCCAAACCTGGATTCACTCCTGACCTCTGCTGTTACAAACGGAACAGCTGCCCAGCAGATTCACGCCCTTCATCTGATCGGATATTGGCAACTTCTCGACCTCAGGGAACTGGTCATCACCGTCATCTTCAATACCCGCACCTCTCCGGAAGTTCGCATCGCAGCCCTCAGATCTACCAGCCATTTCCCGAAGATCGCGGAAGACCGGATCGATGATCTCAGCAAATTGACTACCTTACCCGGGGACATCCGGATACGCCATGCCGCGCTCGATGCACTGACCGCAATGAACGTTGGCAGGGCGGCACAAATCGCAGCTGAAGCCCTCATCGCCGCGGGTCCGAGCGATCCCCTTGAGCCCTACCTGATCCCTTTTCTCACTCGTAGTGACGGAGCCCTCGCCCTGTCCTCGAGCCTCCAAAAAACTGAGCTGAGTCTGGGTCTCCGAGCTCGAATCCGTGGAGCACTGGGAGCCGCCGGACTTCATTCCGCTCATCTCGAGAAAGCCCTCGAACCTCCTTCTGAAGAATCCTCTCCTACCATTGGCCTGCCCGTCTACAGCCAGCAATGGATTGACTCCCTTGCCGCGGAGGCCAGGAAAGACGGAGATTCCGAGCGTGGCTCAAAGGTCTACCATCGAGATTCTCTGGCCTGCACCAAGTGCCATGTCATTTCCGGACAGGGAATGGATTTCGGGCCTGAACTGACAGCTGTGGGTGCGGGCCTGCCCTTGGAAATCATCATCGAATCCGTAGTCTGGCCCCGACGCCAAATCAAGGAGGGCTACCTTTCCACTTCTATCACAACACGGGATGGTCTTGTGGTAAGCGGCCATCTTAAGCATGAGGACAGCCAGCGAATTATCATTGAGGACGCCATCACCCGGAGGAGCAGGATGCTGGCACCTTCCCAAGTCCAGCACCGTCAGAACGCCGGCACCATCATGCCGCCTGGCTTGACGGCCCAACTGAGTCGTGAAGAGCTCCGGGATCTCGTGCGGTTTCTCTCGGAAAGAAAGGGGAAATAGGCCGCCACCCTCTAATCAGGCCTCCAAAGTGACCTTCCGGTCACCTAGTCGGCCGGTTGACTGATCTACCCAGGCCTGCTGAAATTGGAAAGACCTCCAATTATCATATGACCCGTGCGATTCTTCTCCTAGGCCTTCTCGGGCTGGCCATCGATCTTGGCTGCGCCCGACCTATCGAAGTCATTGTCTACTCCAAGACTTCCTGGTATCGCCATCCTGAGATTGCACGGATTAACGGCTATCTCGCTACTCTCGGTGCAAAACATGATATCAACGTGAGCATCACCGAGAGCGCGGACGAGCTCAGCGCGCAAAATTTGCAGAACTACGATCTGATTCTGTTCAACAATGCCACCAATCTGGGGGAAAGCCTTACGGTCGAAGAGCGGAAGCCTGTAATTCAATGGTTCAATAATGGTGGCGGCATCATGGTCATGCACGCTGGAATCGTTCAGAATGGAACGTGGCCAGAACTTATAGAAATTGCAGGATGCGATTTCCATGGTGATTCCGAATTCATGGAGGCACGATTCCTCGTGGATCCTAAGGCGGAAGGAGATCCTATTCTAGCGGGCAAAAGTAAGGAGTTCAGATACACCGCGGACTGGCTGAACTTCGACAAATCTGTAACGGGCCTTCCAGGAGTGGAAGTTCTCCTCCGCCTTGATGAAAAGAGTTACGTCCCGGTTCGAGACCATCCATCCTACACGGAGATGAAGCCAATGGGAGATGACCACCCAATCTGCTGGCGACGCAACATGGGCGATGGACGGTATTTCTATACCGGGCTCGGACACGATATCAAATCGATCGATACCCCCTTCGGTCGCGCTCATCTCCTTGCGGCAATCAGATGGACCGCTGGTCGTACGAAGTAACTGAGAGGTCCCCGGAGAAAAAATCTCTCTTACTCCTTTATCGTTTCATGAATGCCATCCGCCTCGCCATCTACTGCCTCCTGCTCGAACACTCCTCGCTGCACAGTGCACCACCTCCCAATGTTGTCATTTTCCTTGTGGATGACATGGGGTGGGGTGATCTGGGATGCTACGGCAACGAAATCATCCAATCTCCACACCTCGACAAGTTTGCTACGGAAGGGATCCGTTTCACCCAGTGCTATTCGGCCTGTGGAGTCTGCTCACCATCCCGCTCATCAATTCTCACAGGACGCACACCTTATCGAAACGGCGTCTGGCGCTGGATCCCGGGAGGCCATTCCTGCCACCTTCGAGAAAGTGAAATCACCTTCCCGGAACTTCTGCGAGAAAAAGGCTACGACACCTGCCATGTTGGCAAATGGCACCTCAACGGACATTTCAACAGCACCAAACAGCCCCAGCCGGACGACCATGGATACAACCACTGGATGGCCACCCAGAATAACGCAGCGCCCAGCCACAAAAACCCCAAAAACTTTGTTCTCAACGGGAAACCGATGGGGCTACTCGAAGGATACGCCGCGCCGCTCGTCGCTAAGGAGGGAGTACGCTGGCTGAAAGAAGTGCGCGACCGAGACAAGCCATTCCTCCTCTCGGTTTGGACTCACGAACCCCACCTTCCCATCGAATCTGCAGAGGAGTTCATGGAGCCCTACCTCAACATCAAGGATGAGGGGGTCCGACAGCACCACGGCAACATCACACAACTGGATCACGCCTTTGGAATAGTGATGAAAGCTTTGGATAAACTCGGGCTGCAGGATAACACCATAGTTTTCTTCACCTCCGACAACGGCCCAGAGGGAAAAGGCAACAAGGGCCGCACCCGGGGTTCAACCGGGGGGCTGCGTGGTCGCAAGCGGGATAGCCACGAGGGCGGCATCAGGGTCGCTGGGATGGTTCGCTGGCCCGACAAGATCATGCCGGGATCGGTAAGCGATGTCCCGGTGATTGGCTCCGATATATTCTCCACCGTTCTAGACGTGACAGGCATTCCCCTGCCCGACGATCGCACCATTGACGGGGTCAGCATGGTACCCGCTTTCGATGACAACCCCGTCAAGCGCCCTGTCCCTCTCTTCTGGCGTAACCACATTGCTCCAGCAACCAGCCACGCGGCCCTCCGAATTGGAGATTGGAAACTGATATCCAATGTCAGCTTCGATACATTCCAGCTCTATCAGGTTCAGACCGATTGGAAGGAGGAACACAATCTCGCTTCGGAAAAACCGGAAAAGCTCGAGGAGATGAAGGAGACCTTCTTCAAAGTCCTGAAAGGGATCGAGGCTGAGGGACCACTCGACTGGGTGGGCCAATATGGACAGCGCAGAGTCACCGAAGAGCCAAACTGATCACCAACCATGAAAAAGCAATTCTACTCCATCCTTATTACAGCCCTTTGCTCGGCAATTGCACTCGCGGATTGGCCGCAATTCCAAGGCCCAAATCGTGATGGAACCTCGAGCGAGTCGGGCTTGCTCCGCAGCTTCCCGAAAGAGGGTCCCAGGATTATCTGGGAGAAAGCTCTGGAGCAGGGCTTCGGCGGATGCGCCGTTGACGGGAACGACCTCTTCGTTGTCGACCGGGTAGCGAAGACAAAGGATATGTTGATCTGCTTGGACGCCACTACGGGCAAGGAACGGTGGCGCTACGAAAGCCCGTCAGAGGGAGAGCCTTCATTCCCTGGATCCCGGAGCGTTCCTACCGTCAGGAAAGACGCTGTGTATTTTATCGGATCATTCGGACGAGTTCATTGCGTGGATCGGGCTACCAGGAAAGCCCGCTGGCAGATAAAAATGTCCGAGAGATACCCAGATGCGGAAACCCCAAAATGGGGCTACGCGCAGTGCGCACTCGTGATCGACGACATTGTTGTTGTTACTCCCTTTGGCTCGGAGACGGGCGTTGCTGCCTGGCACCGCAGCACCGGTAAAGAGGTCTGGCGGAGCGGTCCCATCGGAAATTCACACTCCTCTCCCACTCTGCTGGAGATTGCAGG
>TARA_B100001057_G_scaffold25840_1_pt1 | contig 14829 bp, 12 predicted proteins | sample TARA_B100001057 | Tara Oceans TARA_B100001057 (sample SAMEA2621839) | marine metagenome | biome: marine biome (ENVO:00000447); feature: surface water layer (ENVO:00002042); material: "saline water (ENVO:00002010), including plankton (ENVO:xxxxxxxx)" | depth 5 m
CAAAAAATAGGAACATTAATATCTAATTTTGATAAAAACAATTTCAGCTCCTTTAAATCATAGGGTTGAAAAAAAATCTCGGCAGGCCCACCAACTTTCATTGATGTGTATTTTTTTAGAGGTTCATTAAATGATAAATTTCCCTTAATTGATCCTAAATTTCTGATATCACGATTATGCATATTGACTTATTAGCTCTTTAATAAATCTGGCAAATCGCGAACAAAAGATCCGATATCTCCAGCACCCATTAATAGTAATAGTTCTCCGTTTTTTACTGTTCTATTAATTACATCGACTGACTCTTCAAGGGAGCTGACAAAAATTGGTTTCTTAGAAGACTTATTTTTTATATCTTCCATAATTGACTGTCCGCTAATGTTATCAATTGGTTCCTCACCAGCTGCATAAATATCAGTTAGTATTAACTGATCTACCTGTGACAAAACTTCAACAAATTCAGAGAATAATTCTTTCGTTCTTGTATAACGATGAGGTTGAAATAGCAGGGTAATTCTTTTTGATCCCCAGCCTGATTTTATTGCATTTATAGTGGCTAAAATTTCAGTTGGATGATGCCCATAATCATCTATTAATGTAATCTTCCCATCTTTAACAGTAATATTTTTTGTTACTTGAAATCTTCTATTAATTCCTGAGAAATTTTTGAAGGCTTCAGTTATTGATCTATCGTCAATATTAAGCTCGGTTGCAACTGCAATTGCAGCAAGTGCATTTTGAATGTTGTGAATTCCCGGTAAATTTAATTCAACGCTAATTTTTTTATTCTTGTTTTTTCTGTGAACCTCAAAAGAGGTCTTTGACTCACTGAAATGTATGTCTTTAGCATAAATATCTGCCTTATCTGTTGTGCCATAAGTTATCACCGAACGTGAGATTTTAGGCATAACCTCCTTGACGCCCGGATCATCAAGACAAACTATTGCCAAACCATAAAATGGCAGATTATGCAGAAAACTTAAAAAACCTGAATATAATTTATTCTTATCATGTTCATATGTTGACATATGGTCGAAATCTATATTTGTTAATATGGAGATCATCGGCTTGAGATGCGTGAAAGATGCATCGCTCTCATCTGCTTCTGCCACCAAGTATTCTCCTAATCCCAGTTTTGCATGAGAATTAGAACTCTTCAAACAACCACCGATAATATATGTTGGATCTAGCCCACCTTCTGCCAAAAGCGTTGAAATTAGACTAGTTGTTGTTGTTTTCCCGTGAGTGCCTGAAACAGCTATCGAGTAGTAGAAACGCATCAATTCTGCCAGCATCTCGGCCCTCGCAACCACTGGCAGCATTTTTTTCTTAGCTTCAGATACTTCGCAGTTATCAGAACTAATTGCGCTCGAAACAACCAAGGCATCCGCTTTTTTTATATTTTCTGGCAAATGATCAAGAAAAACTTTTGCTCCAAGAGCTTTTAGCCTCTCTAATTGTTCGCTCATTCTGATATCTGAACCCTGGATCTTATATCCTAATCCTATCATTACTTCTGCAATGCCAGACATTCCAGAGCCACCCATTCCAACAAAATGGACTGTTCTAAGTCTTTTCATTTTTCTATTCATCATGACTCACATAGTTTAGACAGGTTTCTACTATATCTGAGGTAGAATTAAGCTTGGCTTTAGACCTGGCTAGACAAGCTCGCCTTTTTAGAACGCTTCGATCTTTTACCCAATCTTTTAGTGTAATTGTCAGCAGGTCATTTGAGATATCATCTTCAGAAATAATTTCTGCCGCACCAAGTTCCTGCATGTATTTCGCATTTTCTGTCTGATGATCATCGGTTGCTTTTGAAAATGGAATAAATATAACAGGTAAACCTACTGCCAATAATTCGCTTACCGTCATAGCTCCTGCCCTGCAAATAACAAGATCTGCCCATTTGTAAGCGTCAGCAATATCATCTATGTAATCAACTAAGTAAAGTCCTACAGGAACATCTTCATATGCTTTTTTTGCGTGAGAAATAGTTTTCTCTCCAGCCTGATGAAAGACTTCTAGTTTATTTGATGAAGCTACTTCCTTAATTGCTCTTGGAACGGACTGATTTAAAATAAGTGATCCTTGACTCCCTCCCAGAACAAGGATTCTAATCGGAAAATTCCTATCTTGGAGTCTTTTTTTGGGATCCTCAATTAGAGCTATCTCTTGCCTAATGGGATTTCCTATCGTTTTAGCATTCATCTTACTTCTGAAGCTGCCTGGAAAAGCCTCCAATACAGATGATGCTATTCTTGCGAGGAATTTATTTGTTGTGCCTGGGACTGAGTTCTGCTCATGAATTACTAAAGGATATCTCAATAGAAATGCAGCTATTCCTCCAGGTCCACTGACATAACCTCCCATTCCAATAACCACATCAGGGCGATATTTCATTAGAAGATTAATTGATTGAAAAATAGATTGAATTAACTGCTTCACTGCAATTAAGACGTTCATGAGGCTCTTGCCCCTCAGACCCATTACAGTAATATATTCAATTTTAATATTAGCCTTAGGAACGAGTTTCTCTTCAATACCGCCCTTGGTGCCAATCCATGTAATATCACATTTAGCATCCTCTAGTGCCTTCGCAATGGTGAGCCCTGGAATAACATGTCCACCTGTTCCACCAGCCAAAATCATTATTTTTGCTCGACCCATTTATTACCTTTTTTGAGTTTTTCTATTTATTTTATAATTATAATTTGAATTGACCTCATGATAAATTCTTAAAAGAATACTCAATGTAACTATTGTCATAATTATGCTGCTCCTACCATAGCTTATAAGAGGCAAGGTCAACCCCTTGGTTGGAAGTGCGCCCATGCTCACACCAAGGTTAATTAAAACCTGCAATGCAATCCAGGTGCCCGCTCCAATACACAGATATGCTTCAAAAAAACGATCTGCTTTGGCTGATCTTATAGCTAATCTAAATATTCGCCAAATCAACAAGAAAAATAGAACTATTAATGCAATTGATCCAAATAAACCAAATTCTTCTGAAAAAACTGCAAAAATAAAATCAGTATGTGCTTCTGGTAAATAAAATAATTTTTGTACGCTATTTCCTAAACCAACACCAAACCATTCTCCCCTCCCAATTGCGATTAGAGATTGAGTCAGCTGATATCCTGAATCAAAAACCACATCTTTATCCCATGGATTAAGAAAACCAGTGAACCTTCTCATAGCATAAGGAAAAAATTGCAACAAAATAGCAAGAGCTGAAGAAGTAGCGATCAAAAATAAAACAAAATCTCTTATTCGTGCCCCAGCAACGAGTAACATAGATAAAACAGTTGCTAGCAATACTGCTGTTGCGCCAAAATCTGTTTCCATCAGTAACAATAGAGATGCCATACCTAATACAATCATTGGTCTCAGAAAGCCAACAAGTCCCTCTCTAAGCTGCTTGTTTCTTCTAACTAAATATCCTGCGACGTAAATCATGATACAAAGACGGGCAGGATCAGATACCTGAACATTGATGATACCAGCAACTCTAATCCATCTTGTTGAGCCATTTACTTCAGATCCAATACCAGGCACAAGAACCAATATTAGTAGTGTTATTCCTACGATTAATAAAAAAGGACCCAATTGTTTCCAGAAATGCATCGGCAAAAAGAAACAAAATAACCCTGATATCAAACCAATGATGACAGCGACAATCTGTCGATTAAGATAATAGAAGGGGGAGCCAGAAATATTCTCCGAAATTGAGCTCGAAGCTGAGGATAGAATAATAAGACCCAACATAATTAAGAACATGATAATAAAAAGAAACATCAAATCGATGCTTATTGGGTTTCTGAGAGTCTGTCTCACATTATTTATGTAGTCACCAACAGTCATTTAATTGACCTATTTACAATCCTCATGAATTCATCGCCTCTGTGAGAAAAACTTTTAAACTGATCAAAGCTAGCACAAGCTGGAGAGAGTAGAATTGTGTCACCCGAGGTGCATAAATTATTTGCTTCGTGGAATGCCTCCTCCAAAGTATTTTTATAGATTACTGAGGTATATTTTTTTAATTGCTTGCCAATTAGTTTTGAATCCTCACCGAATAGAACAGCAAGTTTTATTTTGTTTTTTGTTGCTTTTGCAAAATAATCAAAATCACCGCCCTTTGATTGTCCGCCAGCAAGAAGAATTACTTCTGCACTCACAGAGTTTATAGATGCTATTGCAGCATTAACATTAGTTCCTTTTGAATCATTTATATAATCAACATTACCTTTAGAGGCAACTAATTGCATACGATGAGGTAAACCCTCAAATCGCTTGACAGCATCTATTACTAATGACTCATCTAATCCCAGCAACAAAGTAACAGCAAGCGCTGCTAGAATATTCTCATAATTATGTATCCCAAAAAGTTTCAATTGACTGGAACCAATTATCTTTTTCTCATTGTAAGTCAGCAAAATTTCATCATCTTTAGGTAAGAGACTATAAGAATTTTTTTTTGTTGTTCTCGATCCAAAACTTACACTTAGTTTATTATCAAGGTAGTTCTTAACTTCCAGGATATCGTGATTAAAAACTAAACTGGATGCATCTTTTAAGACGCGAAATTTTGCTTGCCTATAACTTTCCTCATCACCATGCCAATCTATATGATCACGAGAAATATTTAAAAGCACAGCGACATTTGCCGGTAAATTAGAACACCTATGAAGATGAAAACTTGATAGCTCTAGGATATGTAATTCAGCATCGTCATTAATAAGATCTAATGCTGGTGTACCTAAATTTCCTCCCGCCGATGATTTGACACCAGCGTTATTACATAAGAATGAAACCAATTCAGTTACAGTGCTTTTGCCGTTTGTACCAGTGATAGCCACAAAACGTTTAGACGTATTCTCTACATACAAATCAATATCCGAAAAGATGGGGATGTTGTTTTTTCTGAAAATTTTCAGTAGATCATTGTTGTCATTAATTCCAGGAGAGACTACTACGTGAGTTACATCATCAATATTCTTTATCTCTATCTTTTCTAAGAAAATATTTTCTTTTGTAAATAATTTCTTAAAATCATCTAGTTGAGGGGGGTTTTTTCTTGAATCAAAATAAATAGCATTTTCATTATTTCTTTTAAGAAAATTTGCAACGGACAGGCCAGTCTTGCCCATTCCAAATACAAAATATTTATTTTGAATAGTTTTCTGGAAAGAGTTATTTTTGTTCACTAAATCTATCTTATTTTTAGGCTTGCTAGGCCAATTAATACTAATATCACAGTAATAATCCAAAATCTTACAATGATTTTTGGCTCTTTCCATCCTTTCAGCTCATAGTGATGATGCAATGGCGCCATCCTGAAAATTCTTTTTCCAGTTAACTTAAAAGAAGTGACTTGAATCATTACTGATAATGTTTCAGCAACAAATACTCCGCCCATAATTACCAGGACAATTTCTTGTTTTATTATTACAGCTATGACCCCAAGAGATGCACCAATAGATAATGACCCAACGTCTCCCATAAAGACTTGAGCTGGATATGTATTGAACCACAAGAATCCCAATCCAGCACCTACCAGTGCTGCACAGAAAACAAAGATCTCCCCAGCGCCGGCAACATATGGAATTTCAAGATAGGTTGAAAAATTTATATTTCCAGTGACATATGAAAAAATACCTAAAGCGCCGGCAACAAGAACTGTTGGCATAATTGCCAATCCATCCAACCCATCAGTTAGATTTACAGCATTGCTGAAACCAATAACAAAGAAAAATGAAATAATCAGATGCAAAACTCCAAGCTCAATCATTGTATTTTTCAAGTAGGGGATTAATAAAGACGTTGAATTCGAATCTGTATTAAATTTTATCAGAAGCGTTATTGCTATTATTGCTATAAGGGATTGCCAAAAAAGTTTTTTTGAAGCTGAAATTCCGTCAGAATTATTTTTGATGATTTTCTGATAGTCATCAATATATCCAAGAATACCAAATGAAATAGTCACGAAAAGTATTATCCATATAAATGGATTATTTATTTCTGCCCACATTAACGTTGCCAGTGAAACTGACATAATAATCAAAGCGCCACCCATTGTTGGTGTGCCAATTTTTTCTTTATGAGTTTCTGGTCCATCATCTCTGACAGGCTGATTAAGCTGAATTGAGTGAAACTTTGCTATCATCCTTGGGCCCAAAACCATTGAAATGATCAATGATGTTAATGCTCCCAAAATCGCTCGGATAGTTATGTAATCGAAAACATAAAAACTAGATTCAAATTGAGCTAAATAATTTGTCAAATAAAGCATCATAATGTTGTCTCACTTCATTACACTGATAAAACCTTAACCACTCTTTCCATCTTCATTGAGCGTGAACCCTTAACCAATATACTCATTTCTCTATTTTTTAGCATCATGGATGCTATATCCTCAATCATACAATCAATATCCTCATACCAAAATCCATTATTCTTAAATGAATCAACTGCATGCTTTGTCAGCTCACCAATTCCAAAAAGATAATCAATATCGGCATCATTTAACTTTTTTCCTAACTCTTTATGTAAGCTTTCTTTTTCCTTACCGAGTTCCATCATATCTCCCATTACAAAAACCTTGGTTTTATCTCTTTTTCCTAGAAATTCGATAGCAACACTCATGCTTTTTGGATTAGAGTTATATGTGTCATCAATAATTTCATGACCATATTGAGATTCTTTTATCACTAGTCTTCCCGAGACAGGTGTGGTGGCTTCCAACCCATTTTTAATTTCTGATAACGTCTTCGATTGAGAAAGCAATACAGCTGCTGCTGCACATGCATTCAGTACGTTATGCATACCTAACAATTTTAAATGTATATTTATGGATCCCTCAGGTGTCCTCAAATCAAATGATGTATAATTTTTCTCTAACTTAACGCGCTCAGGGTAAATCATCGCATCAGAATTGCTACCAAAGGTCATAATTTCTGAGTTTGAGGCCATTTCAGCCCATAAATCGTAAAATGAATCATCGTGATTTAGAATGGCAAATTTTGGTGTTACCTTACCTTGTAATATCTCACCTTTTGCATTAGCCACTCCATTAATGCTCTTGAAGCCATCGAGGTGTGCAGGTGCCGCATTATTTATCAAAACAACATCAGGATAAGCAACATCAACCAAATATTTAATATCACCAGGTTTACTTGCGCCCATTTCTAATACTGCATATTCGTAAGTATCATTCATATCCAATATCATGAGAGGCATACCAATATCATTATTGTAATTGCCCGCTGTATTAAATGTTTTATGATTTTGAGAAAAACAGGTGCTTACCATCTCTTTGAGTGTTGTTTTTCCATTGCTGCCTGTAATTCCTATAAAAACAGAGGACAGTTGCTTCCTCCATACTCTAGCGAGGTCTCCTAGAGCCAACTTTGTATCTTTTACACGAACAGTCTGAATATCATTAACAATATTTGAATCAACAACACACGCAGCGGCCCCATTTTTTTTTGCCACATTGATAAATTCATTTCCATTAAAATTTGGCCCCCTTAATCCAATAAATAATTGATCCTTTTTAATCGTTCTTGTATCAGTTGAAACCCCTTTTATGATTTTATCTTCACCGCAAAAGTCACCATTAATTGATATTGCAATTTCTGATAACTTTAGATCAATCATTTGCAATATCCCTTGACCTTCTTATCAAAGATCTCTTTGAAATCTTATGATCCGAAAATTTCAAAGTTTCTTCTCCAATTTTTTGATAACTCTCATGACCTTTTCCTGCGATCAATATAATTTCATTCTTATTTGCCTTCATAATGGCAAAATTAATCGCTTCTTCTCTGCTCACAATTGTCTCGACCTCAGAAGAAATTCCTTCGAGAATATCTGATATGATTTTCTCAGGATTTTCATTTCTAGGATTATCGCTGGTTACAATGACATAATCGGCATACCGCTCTGCTATATTGCCCATCATTTTTCTTTTTCCTCGATCTCGATCACCTCCACAACCAAATACACACCAGATTTTTCCATCATAGTGATCGCGAATTGATTGAAGAGAGAGTTTCAAGGCGTCTGGAGTATGAGAAAAATCAACTAAGACTTTCGGCAACAAGTGATTATTATCCATATCAACAGATTCCATTCTACCCGATGGGGCTTTCATTCCCTCTATTATTATCTGGATCTTACTCAACGAAAAACCAAGACTTAAAAATAAGGCTATAGTTTGAATGACATTTTCAATATTAAATGTTCCTAAAAGTGGAACATGAGTTTTGAAAGTACCCCAGGATGACTTCAAATCAATATCGAATCCAGATCCATTGGTTTCATATTTAGTTACAGAGATGAACTTATCCTTATCAATATTGATTGGTTCAATTGAAGTAGAGATTATTTCCTCATCAACACGCTCAATAAGTGAACGTCCAAAGGAATCATTTATATTTATAATTTTGATCTTTGATTGTCTTTCCAAAAAAAGTTTTGCCTTTGTTTCGCCATAGTTATCCATGTTTCCATGATAATCAATGTGATCTCTGGATAAATTTGTAAAAATAACTGAGTTGAAATTTATCCCTTCTATTCTCCTCTGATCAATTGCATGAGACGAAATTTCCATTACAACATATTCAACACCAGAATTTTGAAATTCACTCAGTATCTTATGCAATTTCATGCATGATGGTGTGGTTAACTCATTAAGATTTAGATTTTCTAGACCATACCCCAATGTACCAATGTAACCTGATTTATATCCAATTTTTTTAAATCCTTGATGAATTAACCAAGATACAGTTGTTTTCCCATTTGTTCCTGTAACACCAATGATGCTCATCTCATTGATGCTACTCTCATAATGTCTCGAAACTATATTAGAAATTTCCAATTTTAAATCTTCTACAGCGATCATTGGGATTGATGTCTCAATATTGCTCAGATCATAAGGTGGCTCATAGACGACTGCACATGCACCAGAGTTAATAGCAGACTCTATAAAATCACAACCATCAGAACTTAAACCCTTAAGTGCAAAGAAAACGGTGCCTTTTTTTACATTTCTACTGTCATCACAAATATTATTGTATTTGACTGCTGGAGCATCCACTATTCCAATCAAAAGATCCTGAAGGTTATGTGCTTTTGATTTCATTTGAATAAATTAATCTTTTTTATTATCTGCAATTAAATCAGATTTTCTAATGAATCCATGGGGTGGAATCGAGAGCAATTGAAGTGATTGTGAAATTATTTCTGAAAAAACAGGCGCTGCAACATCGCCTCCATAATAGAATTCTCCTGTTGGCTCTTCTATGAATACAACGGCGACTAATCTTGGATCATCAATAGGTGCAATTCCAGCAAATATTGATCTATATCTGTCTGTGCTATATCCACCAGATCCTGACGTTTTCCATGCTGTTCCTGACTTTCCTCCAATACGATAGCCATTAACAGCAGCTTTTTTTGAGGTACCATCTTCTACAACTTTTTCGAGCATGCTAAGCAAAGCTTTGGCTGTATCTTCATTAATGACTCTTTTACTCTCGTTAAATAAGCCTTTGCGTAAAGATAACGGAGTGTATAGGCCATTGTTCGCTATCACTGAATATGCTTGAGCAAGTTGTATCGGAGTTACCGTGATACCATACCCATATGACATTGTAGCTTTTCCGATTTCTCCCCATTCAGTATGGTGATGTAATCGACCCCTTGATTCTCCAGGAAAACCATCAGTGACATATGAACCAAAACCAAAATCGCTCATCATTTCCCATAATGCATCAGATTCAAGACTCAAACCAATTCTACTCATACCTGCATTAGAAGATTTCATCAGAACTGTAGCTAAATCTACTTCGCCAAGCTCTCTTGTGTCTCGTATAGTTCTAGATCCAATATTTACAGGAGACGTATCAATGAGGCTAGCTAAATCATACAAACCAGAATCAACAGCTCTGGCCAGTATAAATGGTTTTATGCTAGATCCGGGTTCATACATATCAATAATGGCTCGATTCCTCATGGAGTCAGGATTCAGAGAAAATGTTTCATTGTTATCATATGAAGGATAATTAGCTATTGCCAAGATTTCACCTCTTGGGGCATCTACAAGAATCACGCTTCCTGAATATGCCTTATTTTCTATTATCGCTCTTTCTAATGCCCTGTGAGCAATATGCTGCAATCTCAGATCAATGCTAAGCGTAAGATCTGTTCCTGATTTTGGAGATTTAATTATTTTTATGTTTTCAATATGCCTATTGTGCTTGTCTTTAAGAATTCTCTTAATACCAGGGATCCCTCTTAGAGATGAATCATACTGTAACTCTATTCCCTCTTTTCCCTCCTCATCTATATTAGTTAGTCCCAGAAGTTGTGAAATTATTTCACCGGCAGGATATGAACGTTTATATTCTCTCTTGAAATCTAATTTAGCTATATTAAGTAACTTTATCTGATCTGAAATATTAGTAGGTACCTTCCTCTCGATATACAAGAAATTTTTACTCTTAGAATTTTTTATTGTTTTTTTTAATTCTTCATGGTCTTTATCAAGCAAAAAAGAGAGTTGTTCGAGTTTTATATCTTCTTCATTAAAATTCTTAGGATTGATAGAAATAGTATCGACAGGGATACTAATTGCTAGTGATTTACTATTTCGATCAGTTATTGTTCCACGGTATGCTGCAATATTTATATCTCTGATTTGCCTGAGATTCCCCTGCTCTATTAAAAAATCTTTATTCAGAACCTGTAGATAAGTTGCTCTGACCACTAAAAAGAAAGAAAAAAATACAAATATCCCAAAAACCCAGAATGACCTAACAACAAATCTTCGCGAAATCTCTTCTCTGGTTTCTGCACCTCTTCTCATTTTTTCTTATATATCCTCATACTCTCTATATTTGGTTTATGCATTTCAAGATTTTCTCTTGCAAGTTTCTCTATTCTGACTGGATTTGCCCAACGATTTTCCTGTGATTTAAGCTCACTCCACTGAATGTTCAGCTCATCTCTAGCTTGCTTTAAATCTTCTAACTCAATGAAAAGTTCACGAGATTCATGTTTAATGAAAACCACAGATATGGCAGAGAAAGAGCAGATAAGAATACTCAAAAATAATTTTAATGATGAATTAAAATGAATCATCTTCGAACTTTTCTGAAGAAACCATATCCAGAAAATAACCCCCGTATTATTGAGCAGCAGTTAAAAAATCTGCCGCTCAACAACTATCTACTTTAATCAGCCTGCCTTCTGAGAAAAGCAGGGACATTCAACAAATCTTCTTTAGATTCAGAGTCATGAACATCGTCTCCTACCGCTCTTTTTCTCTCGGAAATGGGCTTACTGAGTGAATCATAATCTGGGGATACATCGTTGTTATCTTTATTATCCTTTTTTATGATCCGCATTGGCGAAGATTGAGAAGCATGCTTCCCTAATCCAGTAGCAACGACTGTCACTCTAACCTCATCTTTCATCGATTGATCCAGTGCGGATCCAATTATTACTGTAGCGTCAGATGCTGCAAATTCTTTAATCGTATCACCAATCTCAGAAAACTCACCGATGGTGAGATTAAGATCAGATGTAACATTAACAAGTATCCCATTTGCACCAGAAAGATTGACATCTTCGAGTAGTGGGCTCGAGATTGCTGCCTCAGCAGCTTCTCTAGCTCTTCCTTCACCACTGGATACACCAGATCCCATCATGGCCATCCCCATCTCTGACATAACTGTTCTGACGTCAGCAAAGTCAACATTCATTGTTCCTGGAGTTGTAATTAATTCGGCAATACCTTGAACAGCACCCTGAAGAACTTCATTAGCGGCTTGGAAGGCATCAATTAGCGTTGTGTCAGAACCAAGAACTGCAAGGAGTTTTTCATTTGGTATTGTAATCAATGAATCAACGTATTTACTTAGCTCTGCTATACCATGATCAGCAATTGTCATTCTTTTTGATCCCTCAAGCTCAAATGGTTTAGTGACAACAGCAACAGTCAATATTCCAAGCTCTTTAGCAACTTGAGCGACAACCGGAGCTGCTCCAGTTCCGGTGCCTCCTCCCATCCCTGCAGTTATAAATAACATATCTGCGCCCTCAATAACCTCAACAATTCTGTCACGGTCTTCCATAGCGGCTTGTCGACCAATATCAGGGTCAGCTCCAGCACCTAGACCTTTTGTTATATTGCATCCAATTTGTAATGCTGTTTTAACTCTTGCAGTATTGAGAGCCTGAGCATCAGTATTTGCACAGACAAAATCAACTCCCTCAATTCCTGTATTCACCATATGTGAAACAGCATTCCCACCTCCGCCACCTACACCAATGACTTTTATGACGGCACTCTGACTATGAGCATCCATTAATTCAAACATTTAATCCTCCGTTACCATTTAATTAATCTATAATCTCTCTGCTACCCTTAACACTGCACTTCTACTCCTAATATTATGGGAAATCTCATCAACCTTTGACTTTATAGCCTTCCCAATAATTTTTAATTTTGGTTTATATTCATCTGGAACTTCTGGCATTCCTCTGTATTGATCGGCCACCAATGAATTCGATTTCATAAATCTTTTTACAATTCTGTCTTCAAGTGAATGAAAACTAATCACGCAAATTCTTCCACCTCCTTCAAGTATTTCAATACTGGCAATGAGAGCTTTTTCTAATTGCTTTAATTCATCATTTATATATATACGAATTGCCTGAAAAGTCTTTGTTGCAGGATGTTTCTTTTGGTGAGTCTTTGGATATGCTCTCTTTACAATATCTGCTAGTTCTTTGGTTGTTTCAATTGGTTTCTCTCTTCTATGTCTAATAATTGCCCTTGCAATTCTTGACGAGAACCTCTCTTCACCATATTTGAATAGAATATGCCTCAATTTATTTTCACTAACCTTTTCTAGCCATTTAGCAGCACTTATTCCATTATTTGAATCCATTCTCATGTCCAGTGGCCCCTCTTTTTGAAAACTAAAACCCCTCTGGGCGTTGTCCAATTGAGGTGATGAAACACCTAAATCAAGAAGCAGTCCATCAATCTTTTCTGATTTATAATTATCAACAGTTATTTCTCTGATATTAGCCATTTCATTTTTTATAAATTTAAATCTTTTATCTGTCTCAAATACTGTATTTAAGCTCTCACTTGCATCAGGGTCTCTATCTATTCCAATCAGTCGACCTTTTGATCCCAGCTGCGACAAAATCATTTGGCTATGACCGCCTCTCCCAAAAGTTCCATCTATGTAAATACCATTTTTTTTTATATTCAATCCCTCTTTAACCTCGTCAAGAAGAACAGGTATGTGCTCTTTATTCACTTTGATTTATCTCAAATTATCAAAGTGAAATTGTATCCAACTCTCCAGAGAGGTCATTTTCATCATCCATATTTAACCAAGAATCACGCTTTTGACTCCATGCCTGATCATCCCATAGTTCAAATTTTTTCCCTTGACCAATCAAGATTGCATGACGCTCTATACCAGCAAATTCTCTTAGTTCTTTTGAAATCAATATTCTTCCGTTGCCGTCCAACTCAAGTTCAGTTGCGTAACCAACCATCAAACGTTGCAGTCGTCTCGCTTGCTTATTTAAACTTGGCAAACGAATCAATTTTCTCTCAATCTCTTCCCAATCTGGATAAGGATAAATCAAAAGGCAATAGTCTCGGTCGACCGTGACCACCGTTTGGCCATCGCACCGAGAGATTAGCTTTTCTCTGTATCTTGTTGGTATAGCTAATCTTCCTTTTGCATCTAAAGTAACTTTTGTAACTCCACGAAACATCATTTTCTTTAATCATTATTTGGTATACATGCCCGTATTAACCATTAATATCCACAATTACCCACATAAAAACACTATATTCTCATGCTTTTTAAGCGTCAATAATTGAGCGTTATAATTTTTAATAAAGACAATGACTTAGGGGGAAACTATTAATAAAAAAATAAAATACAAGAAGATAATTGGAACTATAAATCAACTACTTAAGTAATATATCTAATCTACAATATATATCTGATTTTATTAAAAAAAAAGTTGCATAACAGTTTAAATTACAGGAACTATTTATGCGCTTTTTGCGCGAATAATTTAATTAATTATTTAAAATAATTACTTAAATATATGATTTATATATATATATTTATTTTTTTAAAAAGAAAGAGTTGACCGTAAGCCGGGTTCTGTCGAGTACAATCATTCATCTAGGATAGTTGTCACCAACTATCTCATGCAACCTACCCAGAAGTTCGCTCGGAATCGACGATCTGAAATTAATCAGGTACTTCCCTATTTGGTCTTGCTCCAAGTGGGGTTTTCATTGCCATAAATGTTACCATTTATGCGGTGTGCTCTTACCACACCATTTCAACCTTACCGGTACTTGAGTACTTAGGCGGTATATTTTCTGCTGCACTATCCATGGGTTCACACCCTCCAGGTGTTACCTGGCACTTTTTCCGAAGGAGCCCGGACTTTCCTCTCGTGATATTTATCACCAGCGATTGCAAGGCCAACTCATGGTTGGAAGAGTACTGAATATTTTTATAAAGATACAGTTTTTTTCTCAGAGATTCCTGTATCTATAGCTCATATCAAATGTTGAGCATCTGAATCTCAACTATAAGATCAATCTCACAATTTGCTAATTTATAACCCTAAAAAATTTATTGTAGAAGCACATAGAATGATGGATGCTCCTGCGATAACATGAGAATATCTTTCGAAAGAATTAAATCTAAACATATTTAAACCTTTCAATAACAAAAAAACGGAAAATAACATTGTAAGCAA
>TARA_B100001057_G_scaffold65722_1_pt1 | contig 14823 bp, 14 predicted proteins | sample TARA_B100001057 | Tara Oceans TARA_B100001057 (sample SAMEA2621839) | marine metagenome | biome: marine biome (ENVO:00000447); feature: surface water layer (ENVO:00002042); material: "saline water (ENVO:00002010), including plankton (ENVO:xxxxxxxx)" | depth 5 m
ATTGGGGGCAACTATTAAGGGTTATGATTGTCCTGGTGTCGACTATATGAGTTATGGTCTCATAGCCAGGGAAGTTGAGAGAGTAGATTCTGGATATAGGTCCATGATGAGTGTTCAGTCCTCTCTAGTTATGTATCCTATATATGCTTTTGGATCTGAAGAGCAAAAAGAAAAGTATTTACCACCTTTAGCTAAAGGAGAAATGATCGGATGCTTCGGTCTGACTGAGCCCGATTATGGTTCGGACGCAGGCGGCTTGATAACGAGAGCAAAGAGCGTTAAAGGGGGATATTCTTTGTCCGGAGCTAAGATGTGGATATCAAACAGCCCAATTGCAGATGTTTTTGTGGTTTGGGCTAAGAACGATGAAGGTAAGATCAAAGGATTTATATTAGAAAAAGGAATGGAAGGCTTGAGTGCCCCCAAGATTGAAGGAAAGCTTGCTCTTAGAGCTTCTGTAACAGGTCAAATTGTTATGGATGAGGTTTTCGTTGAAGAAAGTCAGATGTTACCAAATGTAGAAGGATTAAAAGGCCCCTTTAGTTGCTTAAATAATGCTCGTTATGGAATTGCTTGGGGTGCTCTTGGAGCCGCCGAGACTTGTTGGCATACTGCGAGAGATTATGTCATGGACAGGAAGCAATTTGATAAACCTCTTGGCTCTAATCAGATTATTCAACTGAAGCTTGCTGATATGCAGACCGATATAAGCATAGGTTTACAAGGATGCTTCAGAGCAGGCCAATTGATGAATGAAAATAATATTTCACCGGAACTGATATCTTTGATTAAAAGAAATTCAACCGGAAAGGCTTTAGATATTGCCAGAAAATCAAGAGACATGCTTGGTGGTAACGGTATTTCAGATGAATATCCCATAATGAGGCATATGGTCAACCTTGAGGTGGTAAACACTTACGAAGGGACTCATGACATTCACGCACTTATATTAGGTAGAACGCAAACTGATATACCCGCTTTCTAGAATTCTCTTTTAACAAGACTACCACTTATTAATGCTCTATAATTCTGCCTGCCCGATCATCTAATATTTACATAATATGAAATATTTAAAAATCTTCCTAATAATGACACTAGGATCAATTTTTAGCTTGGGAGCTTCAGAGGCTACAAAAGCTATTGAGTTAAGAATAGCACCAGTGGGCTCAATTTGTCTTGAAGGGCAAGAATGTGGTTCAGCTCCCGCAGCATCACAAGCTATAGCTTCAGCACCAAGCAATCTTCCGAAAGTGGAGCTTTCAGAGGGTTCGGAACATGTGGTCAAGATGCTCAATTCAGGGAGTGATGGAACCATGGTCTTCGAACCTGCGGTCTTAAAGGTTTCATTAGGCGATACTATTCACTTTAAGGCTACAGATTTGTCTCATAATTCGGCTTCGATGTCTGGGATGATCCCTTCAGGTGCAGATAGTTGGGCAGGAAGTCTCAGCCAGGACATATCAGTAACTCTAGACACTGAAGGAGTCTATGTTTATCAATGCGATCCTCATGTAATGATGGCAATGATTGGAGTTATCCAAGTTGGAAATGCTGTAAATATGGATGATATTATGGATGCTGCTGCAAATCAAAAGTCCAGCTTCATAATGAATGGAACAAGGTTAGATCAATACCTATCTCAGCTTTAAATCTCCTTTAAGAGCTCAGGCAGTTTTCTCCAATCACTGAATTTAGGAACCGTCAATTCTAAATCAGGATCATTCTCATTCTCTTTAAACCAAACAGCTTTAAATCCGCAGTCATAGCTTGCCTGAACGTCATTGATGGGATGATCGCCAATATGGCATATTTCATGCGGTTCTAATCCTGTCTCTTCAAGTACAGCTTGGAACATTTTTGGATCTGGTTTGTGAGTATTTAATTCTACTGGTGAAAGAATATAGTCAAAGTAGTCTGCTATTCCAATCATCTTTAGATCCGCATTCCCGTTAGTGATAACTCCTAGCGAATAAGTCTTTTTTAGTAAGTCTAGTGTTTCTATTACTCCATCATAAAAAGTAACTTTATTTCTTCCCTTAAAAAAAATTTCAAATGCTTTATCGGCCATAGTCGAAGATTCATTTTCTGAATAGCCTGACCTTAGACCAGCTTTATAGAAAATCTTAAGTCTTAATTCAGATAATCTATTTACGATTGAAGGATCCTCATTAATTAGTTCGTCTCTAAGAAGTATGCTCTCTTCCCTATTAAGAGAATTGATTGCTCCAGGAAAATTTTCCTCAATCCAATTTCTAGAGCTCTTTTCCGCCTCTAAAATTGTAGGCATCAGAGGCCAGAGAGTATCATCAAGATCAAAGGAAACAGATTTAATTGCCATCATTAGTTCCTTTTTTTGCCCTTGGGTGAGCTTTGTCATAGACTTTTGAAAGATGTTGAAAATCTAATTTAGTATAAATTTGTGTTGTGCCAATATCCGAATGACCGAGCATTTCTTGAACGGCCCTTAGGTCTCCGCTCGATTCTAGTACATGGCTAGCAAATGAATGTCTGAGCATATGAGGATTAATGCCTGGTATGCCCCTTAGCAAACACAATTTCTCCAATCTGAGTTGTATTGATCTGGGAGATATCCTTTTGCCTTTGTTGTTCAAAAAAATGGCTTCTGTATTTGTTTCTTTAGTGTTCTTAAGGTCAGACCTGTAAATCAACCAATCCCTCATCGCTTTAATAGCTTTTGTTCCAACTGGAACTATCCTTGTTTTATTGCCTTTTCCCGTCACAACGCATGTTCTATCTTTTAGATCAATGTCTTTAAGGTTTAGCAGGCATATTTCTGATAGTCTCAAACCAGAGGAATATAAAAGCTCTGCTAGCGCCTTATCTCTTACTTCAATCATTCCTTTAGGTTTAAAGTCCAGTAACCTGTGAATCAGATCTGCATCCATTGCTTTTGGCAATAACTGAGCCAACTTAGGTGAGCTTATATTTTGAGCTGGACTTATGTTTATTTGCCCTTCAATCAAAAGATATTCGAAGAAAGTTCTGCAAGAAGACAATAATCTTTGAATACTTCTTGGGCTTAAGCTTCTTCTTCTTTCGGCGTTTATAAAAGTTCTTATTTCATGTTCATTTACGGCTTTCCAGCTCTCAAAATTATCCCTAATTAGGAATGCACACAAGCTTTGCAGATCGCGTTGATAGCTTTTAATAGTATGAGGAGAGTACTGCTTTACGGTCCTTAAATAGGATAAAAATGATTCAACATCTTTATTTAGCATTTAAATATTTTTTCTATCTATCAATCTTGAAAGAGTCTCGGCTATAAACTTAAGAAATAAAGTATCATTTTCATTAGAGTATTTTTCTTTGTCTTTGGATCCCAGTGCAAGCATACCCGGACAATTAGAATTTCTTACAGGCACCAATGCACAATTTATGACTTTTGCTTTTTTACCAAAAATAAAGTTCGACTCTTCCTCACTTACTGGACCACAAAATATATCAATAGCATTATATTTTTTCCCGATATGACTATGCGCTTCTTTTGCTTCTATAATTCTACCTTTCGGCAAATTATTGCTTTTTTTAAAAAATAACAATTTACAAGAGTCACTATCGAAACTTTTTATAAATGCATCCTCAGTTTTAGATACTATTTCCGTCAAATTCTCACAAATAATTAAATCTAGAATAAGGCTCTTAGTTTTTTCAAATATTCTTTCGTTTTCTTCAGCAATCTCAATTAGCTTAACCAAATTGCCAGATGTCGATTCATAATTCTTTCTCAACATTTCAACTTGCTTTTGAATTAATGAGACAGCCCCACCAGTTTCGTGGGTTATTTCTAGAGTATTTAATATATGAGAGTTTTCGGAGAGAAAATCGGGATTAAGGATCAGGAACTCCTCAACTTCTTTTGGATCAATTAATTTATTTGACATTAAACTTCTATTTCAATTTTTTCAATAAAACTAGCTGAGCCTTCAGCTGAAATAACACCCAAATCTTGTTTATAGTCTATCAAAAGACTTCCTTCTTGGAAGTTAACCTTTACAGGTGAAACCATTTCTTTTTTCAGTATCCCAATAATTGCTGCCGCGCAAGCCCCACTTCCGCAAGCCAATGTTTCACCAACTCCTCTCTCAAAAACTTTAAGATCAATTTCACTGTCATTTATTTTGCGTGCAAGACCAAAATTAACTCCATCAGGAAAAGCCTGATGATTTTGGAGATATTTTCCTGACTTGTGAAAATCTATTTTTGATTTTTTTTCCTCATAAAGAACTCCGTGAGGATTTCCCAACTTTATGCAATCCAACTTTGTATCTGTTCCATCAAGATTTAAAAGGACTTGATCTATTTTGTCTGTTAAGAGAAAAGTTGCTGAGAAAGTATCATCTCCTAAAACCTCTAAGTTCCAAATACCTCCGTCAGTTTTAATAGATATTTTCTCGGATATGCACAGAGATTTGTCCTTTACGAATTTAGAAACACATCTAGCTCCGTTTATGCAGTTAGAAGCAATTGATGCATCATTGTTAAATATCTTCACATCAAAATCATTTACAGGTTCGCTCGGAGGCAAGATAAGAATGAGTTGATCAAAATCTATTTTCTTTTCTTTTAAATTCTTAACTTCTTCCGCAGTAATTTTGATGTCTTCTCTAATTGATTCGACAATCGCGATAATATTCCCAAGGCCTGAGTAAATAAAAACATTTATTTTCATAGCACTTTAGGATTCTAATGCAATCAAGTCTTCAAAGCTTTCTTTCCTTTTAATGACTTTGACCTTGTCATCAGCTATGAGCAACTCTATAGGTCTGAGTCTCGAGTTATAGTTAGAGGACATCACTGACCCGTATGCGCCTACGTCCATAAATGCTATATAGTCTCCAGGCATTACTTTTAAATCACGATCCTTTGCAAGAACGTCTCCTGTTTCACAAACTGGACCAGCTAGATCATATGTTTGTGTGTCGAGGTCTTTTTTTTCTAATTCTTTTACAGCATGCCAAGCTTCATATAAAGAAGGTCTAATAAGATCATTCATTCCTGCATCAATGATTGCAAACTTTTTTTCTCCAGCATCCTTTATATATTCTATTTTTGAAACTAATATTCCTGAAGTGCCAACTATAGACCTACCCGGCTCTAAAACAATCTTATAATTCGAGTCACCCAACATACTTTTAACTTTGGATAGTAAGATTTTTGGATCTCCCGCATTTTCGTTTCTATAGCTGATACCAAGACCTCCTCCTATATCAAGAAAATCTATTCTGTGACCATCTTGTTCTAGCTTACCAGCGACATCTTTTATACATTTAAGGCTCTTAAGTATTAGGTCTTCATCAAATATCTGCGAACCTATGTGACATGCAACAGCACTTATTTTGACTAAACTACTTTCTTTTGAAAGTTTTGATATTTTATAAATGGACTTTTCATCAAGGCCAAATTTTGAGTTCTTAGATCCTGTCCTTATATATTTATGAGAGCCTATGCTTATATCAGGATTAAATCTAAGCGCGCAGTTTACTGTCTTATTTAGCCGCCTTGATATTTCTTCAACCCTTTCGTACTCACCAACTGATTCGATATTAATAGACAATATCTCGCTGTTTATCGCTTTTTCAATCTCTTCGTAAGACTTGGATACACCAGAAAAAACGATTTTATTTTTATCTGCCCCTGCAATTAGGCATCTTTCTAATTCGTTACCAGAAACGACGTCAAATCCTGATCCAAGTTCAGCAAGTAATCTTAAAATTTGAAGATTAGAATTGGCCTTAACCGCGTAGCATACAAGATCCCCATCTCTTATTTCTTCTTTATATTTAAGGAAGTTATCTTTTATTTTTTTTGTTGAGTAAATGAAACAAGGGGAGCCATATTCTTTAACCAAGTCGATAGCTGGTATATTCTCTATTAACAGCTGACCTTCAATTTCTTTCATAGTTAAAGTCTATTTCATAAACTGCATCAGGTAATTTTAAAGGCACTTTATTGCCGCAGGACACAAGACTGAGAGCAAAAATTAAAAGTAGAATTCGAGTAATAGAAATCATTATTTTCTTTGAGACAAAGTTCTTTTTGCTTTTTTTATCTCTTTCTTTACTTGAGAAGGTGCAGTGCCTCCTACTTGTTTTCTGGATAAGATTGTTTTGAGAGGATCTAAATAATTTATTACATCCTTTTCTATTAACTTTGAAAATTTGGTCAATTCTGTGATGTCTAATTCGAAGATTTGTAATTTTTTACTCTCTGCATAAGCAACAATCTTACCAACGACCTCATGAGCTCGTCTGAAAGACATATTTTTCTCAACAAGATAGTCCGCTAGATCTGTGGCAGTTATTTGTCCTTTGAAGCAGTCTTGTCTCATTGTTTCTTTATTAGGTTTAATCCCTTTTATAATGAGCGATAATAGATTTACGCTATCTTCTGAGTAATCAACACTGCTAAATATGAAACCTTTGTCATCTTGCATATCTCTGTTGTATGACAGAGGTAAATTCTTCATCAAGGCCAATAATCCTATTAAATTTGCTATAGTCTTAGAAGACCCTCCTCTTATAAGTTCTGCGATATCAGGATTTTTCTTTTGAGGCATTATTGAAGAGCCTGTACATACTGCATCCGATAGCTCAATATAATTAAATTGGCTTGATGCCCAAATAATAATCTCTTCGCATATTCTGGAAAGGTGTATGCCAAGAATAGATAAAGAAGAGGCTAATTCCATAACAAAATCTCTATCGCTTACAGCATCCATTGAATTTCGACTAATTTCTCTGAAGCCAAGTTTCTTCGCAAGAAATTCCCTATCTATGTTAAATCTTGTCCCAGATAGAGCTGCTGAGCCTAGGGGCAAAACGTTCATTCGTTCTTGAGCATCTTTGAGTCTTGAATAATCTCTCGATAGCATTTCATTCCATGCTAATAAATGATGACCAAAAGTAACAGGTTGAGCTATCTGGAGATGAGTTAATCCTGGCATAATTGTTTCGGTATTTTCAGTGGCAAGTTTTACAATAGCTTTTTGCAATGAAGTTAATGATTTCGATATATCATCAATTTTTTTTATTAGAAATAACCTTAAATCTGTAGCAATCTGATCATTCCTAGACCTTCCAGTGTGTATTTTTTTTGCTGCTTCACCGGCAATCTTGACCAATTTTGATTCAATATTCATATGAACATCTTCGAGGGATGGATCCCATTCAAATCTATTTTGTTTAATTTCTTGAAGTATTTTTCTTAGCCCTTTTTTTATCTTAGAAAGTTCATTTGCGTTTATTATTTGTCCTTTCTTAAGTGCTTCAGCATAAGCAATAGATCCTTTTATATCAGCTTCAAAAAGTCTTTTATCAATATGTACAGATGCAGAAAAGGATTCAGCAGCTCGGTCTGCGCCTGTTTTAAATCTGCCTCCCCAAAGTGGATTTTTTGATTTTTCTTTTTTTGTCATGGGTCTTATAATTTTGAAAGTAAAGAATCAAAATAATACTTTTCTGAGTTTTTTTCTAAAGTTCATCTTAGTACTTATATATCTCTGACTTGAAAGGTCCCTCTTCAGATACGTTAATGTAATCTGCTTGATCGGAGGATAATTTCGTCATGACTCCACCGAATCCTTCAACCATATAAGATGCAACCTCTTCATCTAATTTCTTTGGTAAAACTTCTACTTTTATAAGTTCTTGTTTTTTATCTTCATCATTAATATGAGCAAATTTCTTTTCGTACAGGTACATCTGTGCGAGAACTTGATTGGCAAAAGAGCCATCCATTATTCTTGAGGGATGACCAGTTGCATTACCAAGATTTACCAATCTTCCTTCCGATAGCAGAATAATATAGTTATCGCTATCGAGATTAGGTTTATCTCCGGCTTTTGTATCTCTAAAGACTTTATGCACTTGAGGCTTTACTTCTTCCCAACTCCATTCATCACGCATATATTGGGTGTCAATTTCAGTATCGAAATGGCCAATATTACAGATCACTGCCCCATCTTTCACCGCTTTAAGCATATGCTTATCACAAACTTTATAATTACCAGTTGTAGTTACTATGAGATCTGTATCTTCCAGTAAAGCTTTATTGATAGATTCTTCTGTGTCATTGTTGACCCCGTTGATATAAGGTGAAACAACTTCATAACCATCCATACATGCCTGCATAGCGCATATGGGGTCAATTTCCGTTACCCTCACCACCATACCTTCTTGTTTCAAACTTTGTGCTGAGCCTTTACCGACGTCGCCATAACCGATGACGAGGGCTTTCCTTCCTGCTAGAAACATATCTGTTCCTCTTTTGATGCCGTCATTTAGACTATGTCTTGTACCGTATTTGTTATCATTTTTTGATTTCGTGACAGAATCATTAACATTAATTGCAGGAACCTTCAGTTCTCCCTTTTCTATCATTTCGTTCAACCTTACTACCCCTGTAGTAGTTTCTTCTGTAATTCCATGTATATTTTCTAAAATTTCAGGGTATTTATTGTGAACCATTGAAGTCAAGTCACCCCCGTCATCGAGTATCATATTTGCATCCCAAGGCTTCCCGTCCCTCAAAATAGTTTGTTCTATGCACCAATCAAATTCTTCCTCCGTCTGACCTTTCCACGCAAAAACGGGAACTCCCGACTCCGCGATCGCAGCTGCAGCATGATCCTGTGTCGAAAATATGTTGCAACCTGACCATCTGACCTCTGCTCCAAGTGCAGTCAAAGTCTCTATTAAAACTGCTGTTTGAATTGTCATATGGATGCATCCAAGTATCTTTGCACCTTTCAAGGGTTGTTCATTTCCATATCTTTCCCTGAGTTTCATTAATGCAGGCATCTCTGACTGCGCTATAACTATTTCTTTTCTTCCCCACTCTGCCAATGTTACATCAGCTATTTTGTAGTCATTATTGCTCATAATTTTTATCCTTTTAAAGCCTCAGCTTTATCTGTTTTTTCCCAAGTGAATGCAGACTCCTCTCTTCCAAAGTGACCATAAGCAGCAGTAGCCTGATAAATCGGCCTTTTCAGGTCAAGCATATTGATTAATTGCCTAGGTCTGAGATCGAAATGCTCTCTTACTAGGTCTGAAATCTCATCTTCATCTATTTTTGAAGTTCCAAATGTATTTACGCTGATTGACGTTGGCTCGGCAACACCAATAGCGTAAGAAACCTGTATTTCACATCTATCTGCTAAACCAGCAGCGACAATATTTTTAGCAACATATCGCCCTGCATAAGCAGCCGATCTGTCAACTTTAGATGGATCTTTTCCCGAAAATGCACCTCCACCATGTCTAGCCATTCCTCCGTAGGTATCTACAATTATCTTTCTTCCTGTTAATCCACAGTCTCCTACTGGTCCTCCAATTTCAAACTTACCTGTGGGATTTATAAAGTATTTTGTATCCTTATTTAACCAATTTGAGGGTAATATGGGTTTTATAATTTCTTCCATTACGCCTTCCTTAAGATCTGCTTGAGAAATGTCAGGATCATGCTGAGTCGACAAAACGACTGCAGAAATTGATTGTGGCTTTCCATCATCACCATAAACGAAACTTACTTGGCTTTTGGCATCTGGTCTCAGCCAAGAAAGTTTATTGCTTTTTCTTATGAAGGCTTGCTGTTCAACGAGTCTGTGAGAATAAGTAATTGGAGCAGGCATCAGTACCTCAGTTTCATTTGTAGCGTATCCAAACATAAGACCTTGATCTCCAGCCCCTTGTTCTAAGTCTTCACCTTCACCTTCATTTACTCCTTGCGCAATATCTTGTGATTGTTTACCAATGGCATTAACTACCTCACAAGTATTTCCGTCGCAGCCAACATCTATGCTGTTATAGCCAATATCTAAAATCACTTTTCTTGTAAGAGACTCAAGATCAGGCTCGGATGCACTAGTGATCTCGCCTGCCAAGACTACAAGATTGTCTTTTACTAAAGTTTCACAAGCCACTCTTGAGTCCGGATCATCCTTTAACATAGCATCCAAAACTGCATCTGAGATTTGGTCCGCCATCTTATCTGGGTGACCCTCTGAAACAGATTCAGAGGTAAATATTTTGTATTCAGACATATAGTGCCCTCGCTTTAAAGAGCGCGTATTTTACACAATATGTAGGTTTTTTCTAAAAAAATAACCTTTTTATAGCTATTCCTATATACATGAAAAAACATTTCGGCGACAATAAGATACCTCAAAAAAATGAGTAAAATTTCAAGCTCCCAATCAGCAAACGCACTTAGAGTTCTCGCAGTTGACGCTGTGCAACATGCAAATTCAGGTCATTCCGGAATGCCTATGGGTATGGCAGACATTGCTGAAGTGCTCTGGCAAAAACATCTAAATCATAGTCCTCAAAATCCAGACTGGTTCAATAGAGATAGATTTGTGTTGTCTAATGGCCACGGATCAATGCTCATATATGGCCTTCTTCACCTTACTGGCTACGATTTGTCTATTCAAGATCTAAAAGAATTTAGGCAATTGCACTCCAAGACTGCTGGCCATCCTGAATTTGGAATAACACCTGGCGTAGAAACTACAACAGGACCCCTAGGGCAGGGAATTTCTAATGCTGTTGGTATGGCAATAGCTGAAAAGGTTTTAGCATCCAAATTCAACACTAACGAATATAAAATTATTGATCATATGACATACGTGTTTACTGGAGATGGATGTTTGATGGAAGGAATTTCACACGAAGCCTGTTCTTTGGCAGGTACTCTAGGACTTGGAAATCTAGTGATTCTTTATGATGATAATGATATTTCGATAGATGGCAAAGTAGAAGGTTGGTTTACAGAAGATATACCCGAAAGATTCAGGTCTTATGGATGGGATGTTATTCCTAATATAGACGGTCATAATACTGACGAAATAGACCGCGCAATTCAGAAAGCAAAGTCAAACACCGAAAAGCCCAGTTTAATTTGTTGTAAGACAGTTATTGGAAGAGGATCACCGAATATGGCCGGTACTGCAGCTGCTCATGGTGCTATCGTGAATCCTGACGAGATAGCTTTAATTAGGAAGGAATTAAACTGGGAGAATGAACCTTTTGATATTCCTGAAGAGGTATACAAGGATTGGGATGCAACAGATTTGGGGAATTCTAAAGAAGAAAAATGGGAAAAGACTTTTGAGGAATATGCACAACAAAATCCTGAGTTATCAAGAGAGCTGAAAAGACTAATTTCTGGAGATTTGCCAGATGGGATTGAAGATAGTATCTATTCTTTTATCGATGAGGCTCAAAAGGACCTGCCCAATATGGCTACGAGGGTTTCTTCTCAAAAAGTTTTGAATGTTTTAGGTCCTTTAATACCCGAGCTCTTGGGTGGATCTGCAGACTTAACAGGCTCCAATAACACCAACTGGGATGGTACGAAAGAAATAAGAGCAGATGATTTTTCTGGAAATTATATTAACTACGGAGTCAGGGAATTTGGAATGACTGGTATTATGAACGGTATAGTGCTGCATGGAGGTTTGAAGCCATATGCAGGTACTTTTTTAACGTTTCTAGATTATGCTAGAAATGCCGTCAGAATGGCAGCTCTGATGAAAATACAGACAATACTTGTGTATTCTCATGATTCTATTGGAGTTGGTGAAGATGGGCCAACCCATCAACCTATTGAGCATTTAACAAGCTTAAGAACAACCCCAAATTTAGAAACTTGGAGACCTTGTGATACTTCTGAAACTGCTATCTCTTGGCTTGCTGCTTTGGAGAATTCAGATAAACCTACCGCCCTGATACTTTCAAGGCAAGGTTTACCTAATTTTGAAAGAGATAGGGATCAAATACACTCTATCAAAAAAGGGGCATATATCCTAAACGAACCAGAAGTAGAACCTAGGCTTATTCTCATAGCTACTGGTTCAGAAGTAGAGCTTGCAATGGCAGTGGTAGAAGAAGTAAAAGATAGAACACCTATAAGGTTAGTTTCCATGCCTTGTTCGGAGAGGTTTGATCAACAAACAGAAGAATATAAAGAGTCTGTCCTAGGAAAAGGAATACCTAGGGTGGCTATCGAGGCTTCACAAGAAGATTGGTGGAGAAAGTACGTGGGTCTTGAGGGTGAAGTAGTTGGAATGGATTCATTTGGAGAGTCTGCACCAGGAAGTAAACTTTTTGATCATTTTGGATTCACTAAAAAACAAATCATTGAAAAATTAGGTCTCTGAAAATGAGATATAAAAAGCTTAATGAAGTAAATTTAAGCAATAAGTCCGTACTTCTTAGATTGGATCTAAACACTCCAATAGAGAATGGTTTAGTAGCAAATAAAGAAAGAATCATTCGATCTCTTCCTACTATAAATTTCATTCTCAAATCTTGTTCACATTTAATAATAATGAGTCACTTGGGAAGGCCTGAAGAAAATGACAACATCCAACAGAAATTTTCTCTTGAACCGGTGGTTCGGGAGACGGAGCGGCTATTGAATAAAACGATCCCTATTTATTCATTATCTGATATTGAAAATTTAAATCTTGTTGGTGATATTTCTTTTATAGAAAACACTCGTTTTTATGTTGGAGAAAAGAGTAATGACTCTGTCTTATCGAGTAGATTTGCGAATTTGGCTGATTTATTTGTTATGGATGCATTTGCAACTTCTCATAGAGCACATGCTTCAACTACCGGAGTAGTAAAATTCTCTACTGATGCATGCGCAGGATTATTGTTAGATGAGGAACTTCAGGCGTTATCAAAAGTTAAACAGAATTCTCAAAGCTCGGTAGCCATAGTAGGTGGTTCAAAGATATCTACTAAGCTGAGTCTTATTGACTCTCTTTCTAAATCTATGGATAAAGTAATATTAGGTGGAGGTATAGCTAATACTTGTTTGGCAGCTAAGGGACATGCTCTTGGCAAATCTCTTGTTGAAGAATCTATGATGCAGCAAGCTAAAAAGCTTATTGATAATCCAAAAATAATTATACCTGAGAAATTAATAGTATCTGAAAGTCCAGACAAAGAAGGGCGAGTTACTTCAGCAGATTTGATTAAGAAGAGTGAATCTATTTTTGATATTGCTCCTGAAGCACTTGCTGATTTAGAACCTATTCTCCAAAATGCCGGAACAATACTATGGAATGGACCAGTTGGTTTTTTTGAAAAGGCAAATTTCTCAAAGGGAACAACAAAGATCGCAGAGATGATTAGTTCCTCAAAAGGCTTTTCAGTACTAGGAGGAGGAGATACTATCTCCGCCGCAGAAAAGGCAGGTGTTATAGATAAAATAGATTATGTTTCAACTGCAGGTGGAGCATTTTTAGAGTTTATGGAAGGAAAAAAATTACCTGCTATTGAGGCTTTAACACAAAAAGTTCTTTAAACTATAATTAGGAGAGGAAAATGAATTTAGATAGTTTAAACGATATTGCTAGTTACATTGTTTCTGATGGGAAGGGGATACTTGCTGCCGATGAAAGTAATCCAACTTGCACAAAACGATTTGATTCAATTGGTATTGAGTCAACAGAAGATAATAGAAGAGATTACAGAGAACTGCTTTTTAGGTCCGCAGGGATGAAAGGAAATATCGGCGGAGTAATTCTTTTTGATGAAACAATTCGTCAAAAAGCAGCAGACGGTAGTCAACTAGTCGAAGTAATCGCTGCTCAAGGAGCTTTGCCTGGCATAAAAGTCGATAAGGGTTTAAAAAAAATTGGAGATTCTGCTGAAAGTCTCACACAAGGCTTAGATGGTTTAGATGAAAGGCTTAAGGAATATTCTCAAATGGGTGCAAAGTTCACCAAATGGAGAGCCGTTATAAACATCGGCGAGGGTATGCCCTCTTCCGAAGCCATCTCTGCAAACATGGAAGCCTTGGCTGAATACGCAAAGATTGTTCAAAGTAATAATATGGTTCCAATGGTCGAGCCAGAGGTTTTGATGGATGGCGATCACTCGATTGAAGATTGCTATAACGCAACTTCACGCTGTCTTGAGTCTCTCTTTTTTAATCTTTCTGAGAAGGGAGTTAATATTAAAGGAACGATTCTTAAACCAAATATGGTTATGTCCGGATCTGATTCAACTGAACAAGCTAGTATAGAAGAGGTGGCTCAAAGAACTGTTGAATGCTTAAAGGCTTATGTGCCTGAGGATTTACCAGGAATTACTTTTCTTTCAGGGGGTCAATCTGATGTTGATGCTAGCGCTCATTTAAATGCGATGAATAAAATTGGCGGATTTGACTGGAAATTAAGTTTTTCATACGGTAGAGCACTTCAACAAGCCGCTTTAAAGGCATGGATGGGTAAGGTCGAAAATGCCACTTTAGCGCAAGATGCATTGTCTCACAGAGCACTGATGAATAAATTGGCTGCTGAGGGTAAATGGGATAAATCTTTAGAGCACTGATCTGATTGAAGTTACTAATCCAAAGGGTCTCTAAGGCATCAGTTGAAGTTGAAAATCAAATAATTGCTTCAATTGATGAAGGGGTGCTTGTTCTCGTAGGATTTGATAAAGAAGATAATTTCGAAAAAATAAAACCACTCGCAGATAAATTATTGGAATATAAAATTTTTAATGACTCTCATAATAAGATTGCGCTTAGCCTTCATGAAACAAATAATGACATTTTGATTGTTCCTCAAGTAACTCTATCTGTAGGAACAAAAAAAGGAACTAAACCAAGCTTTTCTGAAGCTGCAGAACCTAAAAAAGGAAATCAGCTTTTTGAAGATTTTAAAAAATTACTGTCAACAAAGTTCAAACCAATTCAGTCTGGTAAGTTTGGTGCAGAAATGTCAGTTAGCTTAATAAATGAAGGCCCTATCACCTTTTGGTTCGAGCTATAACTGCTACTCTT
>TARA_B100001057_G_scaffold26238_1_pt1 | contig 14821 bp, 13 predicted proteins | sample TARA_B100001057 | Tara Oceans TARA_B100001057 (sample SAMEA2621839) | marine metagenome | biome: marine biome (ENVO:00000447); feature: surface water layer (ENVO:00002042); material: "saline water (ENVO:00002010), including plankton (ENVO:xxxxxxxx)" | depth 5 m
TCGGTGAAGTTTAATGAAACACCTTCTTGGTCAACTTTACTTACAGATCTATAGAAGCAGGACTTATATCCTACATGGCAACTGGCACCTAAACCCTGGATAGATACTTTAAGCCAAATTGAGTCTTGATCATCATCTACTAAAATTTCTTTAACGTTATGTATCATTCCGCTTGATTCCCCTTTTTTCCAAAGAACTTCTCTGCTTCGACTCCAGTAATGAGCTTCTTTACTTGTAATAGTCAAATCTAGAGCTTCTTTGTTCATAAAGCCAAGCATTAAAACTATATCAGTTTCTTCTTCTGTCACTACAACTGGTAAAATACCCTCAGAATTGAATTTGGGAGCAAGGAAATTGCCTTCCTCTACGAACTCTATTGAAGATCTCTCAGCAAATTTTAATTTTTCCACAACTTTTCCTTAATTTTCATACATTTTAACAGAACAATTTTGATACATTACAATATACCCTTAATTCAGTTATTTGAAGTTTTTTGGTAAAATAACCGTATCGATGCTTCCTAATTTAAAAGTTGAGAACTTATCCTGTGTTCGTTCGGAAAAAACTATTTTCGAAAATTTAAATTTCAATGTTTTGCCCGGCCAAAACATTGAAATCATTGGTTCTAATGGCTCCGGCAAAACTACTTTATTGAGAACATTGTTGGGCTTAATAAAGCAAGAAGAAGGAAGCATAAACTGGTTAGATGATGACCAAAAATTCTATGACTACAGGTCTTTTGACTGTTTCTATCAAGGCCATCAGTTAGGTATAAAAAACTTGCTAACTGTATTCGAGAATTTAAAACTTTCACATAACGCTAAAGGAATGAGTAAAGAGCATATACATAATTGTCTTGTCAGAGTAGGCCTGAATAATATGAATGATCAGGCATCTAGACTGTCGGTTGGTCAAAGAAAGAGAATTTCAATTGCTAGATGGCTCTTAAAAGAATTCAAAATTTATTTTATAGATGAACCATTTTCTGCGCTTGATAATGAGGCTTCATTGTTAATCGAAGAATTAATAAAAGAGCTTAATTCGAAGGGATGTTCTTTTGTTATAACGGGTCACAGGCCCTCAAATATTAATGCGACACGTATAAACTTATAGATGAATACTTCAATTTTTGATTGGCTTGGTTTAATTCTCAGAAGAGATTTATTGATTGCTTACAGGAGATCATCTACCTACATAACTCCGCTAATATTCTTTCTAATTGTTGTAACCTTTTTCCCATTGGCACTAGGCCCACAAGAGAGCCTTTTAAGTTCTTTAGCTCCCGGAGTTATCTGGATAGCTGCTCTGCTTGCATCACTTCTTGCGGTAGAAACAATATTTAGCGAAGACTTTAGGGACGGTACTTTAGATAACTTCTTCATTTCTCTTGAACCATCGTTCATATTAGTTTTTGCAAAAGTCCTAATACACTGGCTCATAACTGGTTTTCCAATACTAGTAGCTTCTTGTATGGCTGCAATCGTTCTCTATCTGCCCATGGATAGCTTTATTCCTATGATAATGAGTTTAATCTTAGGAACTTCTTTTATGAGTCTTCTAGGAGCCTTAGGAGCTGCCTTGGCACTTGGAAGATCCGCGATCTTGAGTGCTATTATCGTTTTACCGTTCTCCATTCCAACTTTGCTTATGGGAACTTCTGTCATCACTTCTTCAATTAACAATCAGGACTTTATTGGATTCTTGATGATTATGGGCTCAATGCTTGCTCTAGGCATACCCATTTTGTGTTTATTAACCGTTGAGGCTTTACTTCTAAATTATGAATAAAATTTGGCAAATCCTCAAAAGATGGTTCATTGAAATGGGCTCCCCACCTCTATTTTATAGGTGGTCATCAAATATTGCTCCTTGGTTGGGAATACTAGCTTTAATTATCCTATCTTTAGGTTTCTACTGGGGACTATTCATTGCACCTACAGATTATAAACAAGGAGATGTTTACAGAATTTTATATATTCATGTACCCTCAGCCATCCTTGGCGAATCAATCTTCATGTTTATGGCTATTTGCGGTTTTATCAATGTTGTTTGGAGAGCTAAAATTTCAGGAATGATGCTCAAGTCGGCTGCACCTATTGGTATGAGCTTCACGTTGGTTGTTCTTGTTACTGGTTCAGTTTGGGGAAAGCCTACTTGGGGGACCTGGTGGGTTTGGGATGCACGCTTAACTTCTACTTTGATACTCTTTTTTATTTACGCAGCTTTAATAGGGTTACATTCAACTATCGAAGACAAATCGAAAGCCGACAGAGCCGTATCTATTTTATCGATAGTTGGTTTGGCTATCATTCCTGTAATAAAAAAGTCCGTAGATTGGTGGCAAACCTTACATCAGCCTTCTACTTTTACACTCACATCCGCTCCAAGTATGTCTCCTGATATGTATCAACCTCTCCTAATTTGTGTAATAGGTTTTTATTTGTGCTTTGCTTACTTACTAACTTTGAATTTGAGGAATGAAGTCATTGAAAGGGAGAGATCTAAGAATTGGGTTAAGCAGCTATTTAGGAATGAACTGTAAATGCTAGAAGAATTTTTAACTCTGATTTACATGGATGGGAATGGTCTATTCGTCTTGTTCTGCTATGGCTTTTTAATTTTGATTATGAGCATGAACTTACTCTATGCCAAGATGAAAAAAAGAAATATTAATAAACACTTTACACAGTAATGAATCCCGTAAGAAAACAAAGAGTTTATGCTTTAGTTGCCATTCTCATTGGCTCTTTACTTTCATCGTGGTTGATTGTTTCAGCTCTTTCGCAAAATATGAACTTGTTTTACTCGCCTACAGAAATTAAGTCTCAAGACATTGATCTTAATGCTTTAATAAGAGCAGGCGGCATGGTTAAGGAAGGATCTATTGTAAAGGACACAGAAACTTTAAATGTAAGTTTTACCGTCACTGACTATCAGAATGACCTTGTTATCAACTACAAAGGCATCTTGCCCGATCTTTTTGAAGAGAATGCAGGTGTGGTAGTTAGGGGAAACCTTGATGTTGATGGAACCTTTAATGCTATTGAGGTCCTCGCTAAACATGATGAGAATTATATGCCTCCAGAGGTTGCTAACTTAATAAACAAAGAAAAATGATTCCTGAAATTGGTCACATTGTTTTAGTAACACATTTAATATTATCCCTTTTGGGAGGAATATTTCCTTTACTTGCTGTTTATAGCAATAATGAAAACCTAATGTTGCCAATAAAAAGGCTATCTGTCTTTTTATTCGTACTAATAAGCGTTTCTTTTCTTACACTTGTGTATTCCTTTTTGATTGACGATTTTTCAGTTGCTTACGTGGCGCAAAATTCTAATACAAACCTTCCAGACTATTTCAAATTTGCTGCTACCTGGGGAGCCCATGAGGGCTCATTAATACTTTGGATTCTTGCTATGAATGCATGGTTATTATCCTTTATCTTTTTTACAAATGTAAAAGATAAGGATTTTTTGATATCTGTTTTCTCTATTTCCTGTCAGGTAATTTTTGCTTTTTCCTTATTTACGCTCTACACGTCAAATCCATTTGAAAGAATATTGCCGATACCACCATTAAATGGCGCTGATCTTAATCCTTCACTTCAAGATATTGCCTTTACTGTCCACCCACCATTACTTTATTTTGGTTACTCTGGGCTTCTTATTCCTTTTGCCGTTGCGGTTTCCGCTATGCTTTTCAATATTGATACAAAAGAATGGGCAGGTTACTCAAGACCATGGGCCTTGATATCATGCAGTTTCTTAACTTTAGGTATAGCTCTTGGAAGCTGGTGGGCTTATTATGAATTAGGCTGGGGCGGTTGGTGGTTTTGGGACCCAGTTGAAAATGCAGCTTTCGTTCCCTGGCTTTTGTCGGTAGCTTTGTTCCATTCTTTGATCACAAGTCAGAACAGAGGGGTTTTTGGTAAATGGTCAATTCTCCTTTCTATATTTGCATTTGCAACAAGCTTGCTTGGGACCTTTTTAGTAAGGTCTGGGATCTTAACCTCCGTACATGCTTTTGCATTAGACCCTGAAAGAGGAGTTTTTCTGTTGGCTATACTTGCTTTCTTTATAATTGGAAGTTTGATTGTCTACGCTGTAAAAGACATAAAACTTGAGGCAGGTAACCCTTACGAACTGGATTCTAAAGAATTTGGTTTTTTACTTAACAATTTGCTTTTGGTGGTTCTAGCAATTTCTATATTATTTGGAACCCTTTTCCCCTTGATCTACGAGGCTTTCACCGATGGTAAGCAAATATCTGTAGGCGCACCTTATTTTGAAATAATTTTGTTTCCTTTTGCATTGGCTTTAGGTTTACTTCAAGGAATAGCTTTGTATTTGTCTTGGGGCCAATCAAAATCTTTCAATTTCTTGCCGAGATTAATTATTGAGTCAATTTCTATCTTTGCTTTAGTGCTTCTATTATTATTCGTTCTTTTTGATAATTTGTACTTAGGTTCTTTTGCAACAATTTTCCTAGCTTGCTGGATAATTGTAGGAACATTGCAGGTGAGCAAACAGAGAAATGTTGGATATTGGAATTTTTTGAGAAAAAGACTTGCAGTTACTTTCGCTCATGTAGGTATGGCAATTCTCACTTTAGGGGTAGGAGTTGTAACAAGTTACTCATTAGAAAAGGAAATAATTCTGTCACCTAAAGAATCTTTTAAATTTGGTGACCAGACAATAAAGTTCCAATCTATTGAGGACAAATTCGGTCCAAATTTCTTCTCAAAATCTGCGACGGTATCATTTGATGACGGAGAAGAACTCTCACAGGTGGTGACTGAGAAAAGAACATATTCTCCTTCTGGACAATTAACAACTGAGGCAGGCATAAAAGCAGATTTATTCAAAGATCTTTATGTCTCAATGGGAGATAATCTTGAAACAGAAATTTGGTCTTTCAAAGTTCAAATAAAACCTTTTATCAGATGGATCTGGCTTGGTGCGTTTTTGGTAGCAATTGGAAGTTTCTTTTCAGGAGTTAGGCAAATCAGAAGAATATGAAAAAGTTTTTAGATATTATTCCTTTAGCAGTTTTTTTGGTGCTCATTGTGGTTCTGTTTAATTTTCTATCAGGAAGAGATGACCAGCTCGAATCAGTTATGATAGATAATTCTTTTCCCGAATTTTCTTTGACAACTTTGGCAGACAGTTCAGATCTGAAATCTAAAGAGGACATTGATAAATTGCCAGCCCTCTTAAATGTTTGGGCTACTTGGTGTATCGCATGCAGGGTTGAACATCCTTTTTTAATGAAATTAAAAGAAGCGTCTACCATCAAAATTTATGGACTGAATTATAAGGATGATAGGAAAAAGGCTTTAGATCTTCTTGAAAGAGATGGCAATCCATTTGAGTTTTCACTCTATGACTATGAGGGAAGATTAGCAATAGATCTTGGAGTTTATGGAGCACCTGAGACTTTTTTTATCGACAAAAGAGGAGTGGTTAGAGAGAGGCATGTTGGAGTAGTTGATGAGATTGTTTGGAAAGAAAAATTCGCAAAATACATAGATGAATAAATATTTAGGTATATTTCTGCTATTTTCTTCTCTAAGCCTTTTAGGTTTTGATATTTCTAATGTGCAATCAAAAAGTGAAATATACCCATTTGACAATGAAGAAAAAGAAAATCTATTCTATTCACTTTTAAATGAGCTAAGGTGTCCTAAATGCCAAAGCTCTAATTTAGCTGGTTCAAACTCGCCAATCTCAAATGATTTAAAAAGAGAAGTTTACGTATTAGTGAATAAGGGCAAAAGCTCACAAGAAGTTAAATCTTTTTTGGTTCAAAGATACGGTAACTTTATAATTTATAATCCTCCAGTTGAACCTCAAACATACATCTTATGGTACGGTCCATTCTTCTTGGTTCTGATGGCAATAGTAGGCGTCTTTTTATCTAGGAAATTTAAGATTAAATGACATACCTTTTAATCTTTATCATTTTGTTTCTCTCTATCCATTTTGCTTTGGGCAGTAAGGGTAGTTATCTAAAATTTAACATTCCTCTCCTAATCTCTTTGTTCATTTCATTGTCAATTTCATTTATCTTTCAAAATACTCTTTCAAAAGGATCTTTCGAACTAGCTCAAAAAAGAGAGTCTCTTCAGGAGTTTCTTCTGAGTGAACCCGAGGATAGAAACGATACAAGAAAAGATGTTGAGGATCTGATAAAGTATTTGTCAGATAAGGAGGATGTTCAAGCTGGAGAACTATATATTCTCGCCAAACAACTAAAGAACATAAATGAGTTCCTTTTATCCATGAAGATTTTCAAAGAAATCTATGATAGATATGGGAATGAACTGGATGGGAATGTAATTGCGGAATATGCTCAAGTCTTATTTGCAAGCAACGGAAGAAAATTCAATGACCTTTTAGAGACCTTATTGGATGAATCACTAAAAAAAACTCCTGATAATCCCTCTGCTTTAACCCTAAAGGGATTATCTGAACTGGAGAAGAATAATCTCAGAAACACAATCGAGCTATGGAACAAAGCAATTGTATTTCTAAATTCTGAAAAGGAAAAAAACGATTTGAAAGCTCTTATTGAGGTAGTGAAAAAAAGAAAAAATCAGTAGTTTCTGGACACCGAATAGACTAAACTTTGCTAGCAAATGAAAGTCAATTTTGTTTCATTGATGCCTTACTCCAAGGCATTGGCTTTCTACCCTCCAAAGGAATTAGAAATATGAGACTCAACTCAATTAAGCTATCGGGTTTTAAGTCTTTTGTAGATCCTACTTCTGTAAACTTTCCCTCAAGCATGTCATGTATTGTTGGACCAAATGGATGCGGTAAGTCCAATGTGATAGATGCCGTTCGTTGGGTTTTAGGAGAGAGTTCTGCCAAGAATTTAAGAAGTGATTCAATGACTGATGTTGTTTTTAACGGTTCATCTTCTAGAAAGCCCGTATCGAAAGCTTCAGTTGAATTATTTTTTGATAATAAAGATGGACGAATTGGTGGCGAGTTTTCCAGTTATAGTGAAATATCAGTACGCAGAAGTTTAGAACTTGATGGCCAATCTAATTACTATTTAAATGGAACCAGTTGTAGAAAAAAAGATATAACTGACGTCTTTCTAGGTACTGGCCTTGGTCCTAGGTCATATGCGATTATAGAGCAAGGCATGATATCTCAACTAGTGAGCGCCAAGCCTGAAGAAATGAGAGGATATATCGAAGAGGTTGCTGGTATCTCCCGTTATCTGGAACGAAAGAAAGAAACTCAATCAAGGATAAAAAGGACAAAAGAGAATTTGTCTAGATTAGAAGATCTAAGGGAAGAAATATCAAGATTATTATTTAAACTCCAAAGACAAGCAAAAGCAGCTGACAAATATCATGAATTAAGAAAGGACGAAGCTAAAGCTAAGCTTATGTTACTTGGCTCTAAATGGAGGGACGTTTCAAATGTTCTAAAGGAAAAGGAGAAGCAGGTTAAAGACCAAGAATTGAAAGTTGAAGAAGTAAATTCAGATAAAAATACCTCTGATAGCGAAGTTATAAAGTTGAGAGCTAAGCAGATTGAACTTCAGACCGCCTTAGATAGTATTCAACAAGAGTTTTATAGTTTTGGGGCAGATATCTCTAGAACTGAGCAAGAGATTTTTCAAAAAAAAGAAAGACTAAATGAAATAAGTGAGAAGATCTCTACAAGTAATATACAGATTGAATCTAAGACAGAGGAAAAAATTAATTTACAAAAAGCTCAGAATTCAACAAAAAATGAATTGGAGAGTATTGAAAGAGAGCTTAATACCTTAAAGGTGCAAGGCAGTGAAGAACCTAATGAAGCAGAGGCAAAAAAATTAGAGGCTTCATGGCTAGTATTTATTACAAAGATAAAAAATATTCTTTCAACCTTAAAAAGCTCTGTTGATTCTTATAAATCAACTAAAGATATCGAGAACTCAATTGAGAATTTGATTGCCAAGATTGATTCAGCAAATCAAGAATTAAATGATTTGAATTCTGAACCTGAAAAGCTTACTAAATTAACTCAAGATTTCCTTATGAATGCATCTGAAGACGCAAAAAAAGACCGTATCAATTTAATAGACAAGACAGATAAGTATGCAAATCTTCAAGCAAGCCTTGCCTCATTAAATGCCGAGGAATCTCATATAAGTAAAAAACTAGAGGATTTGGAGAAAGAGACAGCTAACTTATTGAAAGAGTCTGAAGAAATATCTCAACCGATAACCTCAATACAGAAAAAACTTGATGAGCTTTTATCTGATCGATTAAAAGTAGAAACAAAGTTATTAGAAGCAAGAAAATCTATAGAGGAGTGTAATTCCTCTATACATCAAATTGAAAGGGAAAAAATTGAAAAGGAACAAGCAGCTATTATATTGAGAGAACTTCTTGAAAGCTTACGATTAGAAAGACAGGCCTCCAAAATTGAACAAGATAACATTGAAGGGCAAGTTAAGGATCTTAATGGCGACCTTCAGGAAATAAAAAATAATCTAGAGGAAGACAGATCAGTTGATAACTATTCCTCTGATTTAGAAATGATTGAAACAAAAATTATAAGACTTGGAGCCATAAATCTAGCTGCTATGGAAGAGTACGATCAAGAGTCAAAGAGAAAAGAGTTGCTAGATGATCAGCATGACGAGCTTATGGAAGCACTGGAGACTCTAGAAAGAGCTATCACCAAAATAGACAAAGAAACAAGAACAACATTCAAAGACACTTTTGATAAATTGAATAATAGTTTATCTCAATCTTTTCCTAAATTATTTGGGGGAGGACATGCAGAACTTATTATGCTTGGAGAAGATCTTTTGACATGTGGAATAGGCATTTCAGCTCGACCTCCTGGTAAAAAGAATGCGAGTGTCTCCCAATTATCTGGAGGAGAAAAAGCCCTTACTGCAATAGCTACTGTTTTTGCTTTCTTTGAATTAAATCCTGCACCTTTTTGTCTGCTCGATGAAGTAGATGCGCCTTTGGATGACTTAAACACAATGAGATTTATTGACCTAGTTGATGAAATGTCGCAGCGAGTTCAGTTCGTTTACATAACTCATAACAAAATTTCTATGGAGAAAAGTAAACATCTAATGGGAGTAACTATGCAGGAACCTGGGGTTTCAAGGATGGTAGCAGTAGATGTAGATCAAGCTGTAGAAATGGCAGCTAGTTGATATGTTTAATTTACCTGAAATACTCACTTTACTAATCGGATGTTTACTAGCTTTAGTTTTCTTGGATGGAGTGAGGAGGGCTTTAAGAATAAGAAAGAGTAAGTTAAAAGTTGATTTGATAGATTCTCACACACAAAATAGCACTGATTTTGAAGAGGAGTGGAAAGATTATCAGAAACATGAAACTAAAGAAATTTTCTCAGAGGAAAGCAATGACGAGGATGAAGATATTCCGCAACTAGATGACCTCTATGTCATTCATTTAAGAGCCGATGAGGAGGTTTTTTCTGAATCTTCTATTTCTCATGCTTTAGTATTTTATAATTTCAGAATTGAGGAGAAAGGCTTTTTTACACTTCTCGATTCCAATAACTCACCAAATTTCTGTATCCTCAATGGAAAAAATCCCGGTACATTTACTAATAATGCTTCATCAAATGATATTGCGTTAGTTTTAGATCCTACTGATTTATCAAATCCAATGGGGGCTTTCGAATTATTTGTTGAAGTTGCCCAAAGCTTAAAAGAAACTTTCCAGTGCGAACTTCTTGATCAGGATAGGAACTTAATGACAAAACAGATGATTGAGCATATGAAGTATCAATTGCATGAGCATCAAAGGCAGTTTCTTTCCTCTGTAGGCTAGTCCGATCTTTAATGAAGGATTCTTCAGACATAAAGAAGAGAGTTCAAGAACTCCATAAGCTAATAAATCTCCATTCTCATAATTATCACTCACTCGATAATCCTATTATAGAGGACCATGAATATGATTCTCTTTTTAGGGAGCTGTTGGGCCTTGAGAAAGAATTCCCTGAATATCTTTACGAATATTCTCCTACTCAAAGAGTAGGCGGAAAACTTTTAGATGGTTTTAAAAAGGTTGAGCATGTAGCTCCAATGCTTTCTTTAGACAATGCCTTTAGCGATGAAGATTTGCATGACTTCAATAAGAGAGTTTTGGATAGATTGATTAAAGAAGAATCCATTGAATTTTCATGTGAACCTAAACTGGATGGTATTGCAGTAAACCTCTCTTACAGGGCTGGCCATCTTGAGAAGGCTACTACAAGGGGTGACGGAAAAGTTGGGGAAGATATTACCCACAACATAAAAACCTTAAATACGATCCCACTTTCATTAATGACTGAGGACTCAAAAATTCCTCATTTCATAGAAATTAGAGGAGAGGTATTTATAGAGAAAAGTGACTTTATTGATGCTAATAAAAAAGCCATTAATGCAGGAGAAAAATCTTTTGCTAATCCAAGAAATGCAGCTGCAGGTAGTCTTCGTCAGCTGGACCCTTCAGTAGCCGCCTCTCGTCCCTTGAAGTACTTCGCTCATGGAGTAGGACATATAGAAGACGAAGAATTCGCACTTCCAGCAACGCAATCAGAAATATTGAAACTATATAGCCACTGGGGCCTGCCTGTAAATCCTTTGACTAAAGTTGCCAAAAATATTGAGGAATGCCAAAAATACTTCAACGACATTACCAAAAGAAGAGAAAAATTACCTTATGAGATTGATGGAGTGGTTTATAAGGTTAATGATATCGATAAGCAATTATCTCTTGGACAAGTTTCTAGAGCACCTCGTTGGGCAATAGCTAGAAAATTCCCTGCTGAGATTGGCACTACCAATATAAAAAAAATTAGTTTCCAGGTAGGTAGAGTCGGGAGCATAACACCCGTAGCTGAATTTAATCCAGTAAATATAGGAGGAGTGGTTGTCACTCATGCAAGTATTCATAATTTCGATGAAATAGAACGTCTTGATGTAAGAGAGAGCGATACTGTTAATATCAAAAGAGCAGGTGATGTGATTCCTCAAATTATTTCTGTTGATATGAAAAAGAGAAAAAAAGGATCTTCAAAAATAAATCCTCCTGATAAGTGTCCCTCTTGCAATAACTCTCTTGTTAAAACTGTTGGTGATGCCATCCTGAGATGTACTGCTGGTTTAGAATGTCCTGCACAAAAATCAGCATCGTTTATTCATTTTGTTTCAAGAAATGCTCTAAACATTGACGGCCTCGGGGAGAGGATTATCGAACTTCTTGTAAAGAAAAAATTACTGTCAGACCTGGCTGATTTATTTACTTTAAGGGTAGAAGACCTGTCTAACTTAGAAGGGTTTGCAGAAAAATCATCTAATAATCTTATTAATTCAATTAAAGATGGAAAAGAGACTACTTTATCTAGATTTATATATGCTTTAGGTATAAGGGAGGTCGGCGAGGCTACTGCTATGAATTTAGCTATTAACTTTAAGACTATTAAAAACTTTCTTGATGCTAACGAAGAAAGGCTTCTTGAGATAAACGATATTGGTCCAGTAGCTGCGAGTCATATTTTGGAATTTCTTGAAGATAATGAAAATATCTTGCTTGTTGAAAAGCTTTTAAATTTAGGAGTAAATCCCCAAGAAGTTAAGATAAGTAAGGATAATCTCTTTAGCTCAAAGTCAATTGTTATTACGGGATCTTTTAATGGCATTGCTCGAAGTCAACTTAAAGAAGAACTAGTTAGGGTAGGTGCGCGTGTTTCAAGCTCTGTTTCATCGAGAACAGATTTCTTAGTAGCAGGCGATAATCCAGGCTCTAAATTGAAAAAGGCTACTGATCTGGGTATTAAGATCATTGAAGAAAAAGAAGTTCTGGAGATTTTGAATACTTAAATGAAGAAAAATATATTTATCATTCTATTGATATTTTTTTTGGTTTCTTGTACTTCTAATAAACCTCCAAGTACTACAACAGATGTATGCAAGATATTCAAAGAGAGGTACGGCTGGTACAAAGCAGCTAAAAAAACTGAGAAAAGATGGAAAATACCCGTTTATGTTTCTATGGCAATAATAAAGCAAGAGTCTAGCTTTATAGCTGATGCTAGACCAGGACGAACAAAACTCTTTGGTTTTATTCCTTGGAAAAGAGTTACAAGCGCTAGAGGATATGCTCAAGCAGTTGATGGAACATGGGAAATGTATCTCAATGACAGAGGTGGTTGGTTTGTTAATAGGAATGATTTTGAAGATTCAGTCGATTTCGTGGGTTGGTATAACTACAAAACACATAAACAACTCGGCATCTCAATGAATAACGCTAGAGCATTATATTTAGCTTATCACGAGGGAAGAGGAGGATATAAAAGAGGAAGTTATAGAACAAAGCCTTGGCTTTTATCTGTTGCTGATAATGTTCAAAGGCAATCGGACAGATATAGAGTTCAATATAATAGTTGTAAGAAAAAGTTAGGAAAAAGGTTCTTTTTTTTCTAAAATTAACGCATGAATTCTAAAAATAAATTTATAACAATTATTCTATCCCTATTAATCATAAGTTCTTGTGCCTCAGCTCTCAAAGTTCAATCTGATTTTGATTCTGAATACGATTTATCTTCATACAAAACCTTCTCAATAATTGCTCCTAATTTAGACAACCAAGAAGGTTCTATTAGTATTAATCCTATTCTCATTCAAAGGATCTCAAGGTCAATAGATAATATATTGACTGAAAAAGGGTTAAGTAAAACAGATGATGCTGACATTACAGTCAAATTTTTTCTAGGTACCCAAAGAGAACTGGAGAGATCAACCGATCTAGGTGGATATGGTTTTTACGGCTATAGATATCATGATTCTAGAGATCAAAGATATATAAGATCTGATAAGGACGAAATCGCAATAAGGTTTCATGATACTAAATCCGATGATGTAGTTTGGTATGCCTTTACAAGGTTTTCTAGACCTAGTGATCAGTACGATCAAGATGGAGTGAATTCTCTGATTGAAGAAGTTTTATCGAGCTTTAATTAAATCTTTCTGGCGAAAGAGAATCCAATTCTCTTTTATCAAGAGGCAAAGATCCATTTACGATTGTGCTTGCAATTATTTCAGCAGAAATTGGAGATGTAACTGATGCTTTTGATCCGTGACAAGTATTGATGTAAAGGTCATTATATTTTCCAACAATGGGAACATGATCTTTAGATACAGCTCGAATACCTGCCTTTCCTGAATCAACAAATACATCTTCATCATAAATGATTTTAAGATTCTCAAGATTAGAAGCATGTTCAACATCTTCTATTTCAGTATGAATGAGGTTGCTGTAACTAGATCCTACTACATGAATCCCATTAATTTCAGGAGAAATATAACCCTTGGCACAGATCGGAATCTTTACATTTCTAATTGAGTTTTCGCTTTTTATATGAGTTACCTGACCTCTTTTAATGTTGAAGCCCTCAAGATTTATAAGCTTATTTGTTTCACTTCCTGTACAAAGGCATACGTCGCTATATTCAAATATATTGTCATTAATAGTAAGATTGAATTTTCCATTCTCCTTTGAAATATTTTCAATGACTGAAGATACAGAAATATCAACATTAGGCACATCTACTAAAAATTCGCACATATCACGAGGGAGTATATATCCAGCATCTTTAAAATATAGTCCATCGTATTGCATTGAAATTCCTGAGATTTCGGAGGCTTTATTTGCACTTACGTATTGATAGATTTTTCCATCGGACCTTTTCTTTAATAGAGATTCTTCCCTTTTTTTTGATGCTTCGTCATGACTAAGCATAAGAACACCTGTTTTTTTCCAAGCTTTAGTTTTTAAATTTTCATAAAAGTTTATTGCATATAAATAAGATTGAATGCTAAAACGCCCAAATGGTGTGTCATGTGCCGAAAGTCTTGGATATGTCACTAAGAGATTGTGAGACGAAGCCCCAGTACAGATGCTTTCAGACTTCTCGAATAAATCCACTTTCATTCCTCTCTTCGAGAGAACGTAAGCTAATGTGCAGCCGGTAATTCCAGCACCTATTATTGCAACTTTCTTTTCATTGGATGGTATATATATCTTTTTAGAACGTGATTTCCCTCTTAACATATGCCTTTTATTCGAAAATCCCTTTACTTTTTCAACTGCAAAACCAGAATCAATGAGATTCTTTTTTACTGATCCTGAAGATGTATAAGTTGCAAATGTGCTGTCACTTGTACATGTCTCACTTATTGCATCAAACAAATCTCTAGTCCATAAATCAGGATTTTTAGTTGGGGAAAACCCATCCAAGAACCAAGCATCCACTTGTTTCAACGAACTAAGATATTCTTTAGTAACGGCTATGTCTCCTATGACTAAATTCAAAAAAACCCTTCCTTCAAATAATGATATTCTTTGAGTGCCTAATATATTGTGAGGATAGAATTTCTCAAACTCCAAACCATGGTTTATAAGTTCAGGCATCAATTGGATTTGCTTTTTAAAATCTTTTGATTTGAATAGATATTTATCAAAAGATGTGAATTCCAGGATTTGGTTATCTTGAGTTTGCTCTAGCCATGCTTTACAAATACTCAAAAAATTTAGCCCAACACCAAAACCTATTTCACCAATATGAAAGTTTACATACTTAAGTTCTTTAAACCTTTCCTCAAGATTATTTCCCTTTAGAAATACGTATTCACACTCTTGTAATGCGCCTTGTTTAGAGGAATACAGATCATCAAATTCTTCAGAATAAAGAGATTTGTCTTTCAAATGAAAAGGCGCAAACTCACTGTTTAGAAATGAGTATGCGCCTTCTTTGATATCGCTACTTTTACTTATTAC
>TARA_B100001057_G_scaffold228948_1_pt1 | contig 14817 bp, 9 predicted proteins | sample TARA_B100001057 | Tara Oceans TARA_B100001057 (sample SAMEA2621839) | marine metagenome | biome: marine biome (ENVO:00000447); feature: surface water layer (ENVO:00002042); material: "saline water (ENVO:00002010), including plankton (ENVO:xxxxxxxx)" | depth 5 m
CATGGTATAGCAGCAAGACCGAGTAATTTAATAACCAAGGTAAATGCAATCACTGCTTGGTTTGACAAGTATAAGAAATAACCTACCAGAAGAATATATATTCATATATTTATCATCCGATTATTTAAACTCTAAGAATGAGTATTTGGAAATATTTTTTTTTATTTATAATTCTTTCATATAATTCTTTTGGTCAAGGACTTAAAACTAACGGAGATAAAATAGTTGACCATAATGGAAATGAAGTAATTCTTAGAGGAATGGGTCTTGGTGGATGGATGCTAATGGAAGGTTATATGATGCAGTCTTCTGATGTAGCAGATACTCAACATGAGTTTAGGGAGAGACTCATTGAGTTAATAGGGACAGCAAAAACAGATGAGTTTTTTGATTCGTGGCATAAAAATCATGTTACTAAAGCTGACATTGATTCACTTGCCTCATGGGGGTTTAACAGTGTGAGGTTGCCAATGCACTATAACTTATTTACACTACCAATTCAAGATGAGCCTATTTTAGGAAAAAATACCTGGTTAGAAAAAGGTTTTACTATGGTCGACGATTTGCTGGATTGGTGCAAATCAAATGAGATGTACCTGATTTTAGATCTTCATGCTGCTCCAGGAGGTCAAGGAGCAAATGCGGCTATTTCAGATTATGATTCAGATCTACCTTCCTTATGGGAAAGTAACGAAAATAAAAGTAAAACCGTTGCATTATGGAAAAAGTTAGCTGAAAGATATAAAAGTGAAAAATGGTTGGGTGGATATGATTTATTGAATGAGGTTAATTGGACTCTAGAAAATGAAAATGAGGATTTAAGATTACTTTATAAACAAATTACAGATTCAATTAGATCTGTTGATACTGATCATATAATTTTTATTGAAGGAAATGGTTTTGCTAATGACTTTACGGGGCTTACACCACCTTGGGACGATAATATGGTTTATAGTTTTCATAAATATTGGAGTGCTAACAATGAAGGTTCTATAGATTGGGTTTTAAAAATAAGAGAAGAGCACAATGTTCCTTTATGGATGGGTGAATCTGGAGAAAACTCCAACGTCTGGTTTCGAGATGCAATAAAGCTTTTTGAAGATAACAAAATTGGGTGGTCGTGGTGGCCGATGAAAAGAATTGAGACAATTGTAGCACCATATTCAATTAAGTTTTCTGATGGATATAAGTCTATTTTAAATTACTGGAGAGGTGATATTTCAAAACCAGACATTGATGAAGCCTATACAATAATGATGGATTTAGCAGTTAGTTCAAATAGTCTTAATTGTGATTACCAGAGGGATGTTCATGATGCGCAAATTCGCCAGGTATCAACTGATGAAACAATTCCGTTTAAAAATCATGAAATACCTGGAGTTATAAATATGTCAGATTATGATATGGGTAGAAGCGGATACTCTTATTATGATGTTGATGATGCGAATTATCAGTTATCTAGTGGAAATTTTCAAGCATGGAATTCAGGTTGGGTCTACAGAAATGATGGTGTAGATATAGAAAAAAGTGCAGATACCACAAACTTAAAAGGTAACGGATATCATTTAGGTTTTGTTAATAAAGGGGAATGGATTAATTACACTTTAGATGTTAAGGAGTCTGGAGTTTATTCTCTATATGCAAGGGTTGCCGCTTTAGATGATGGTGGGAAATTTCAAATTAAAATAGATGATGAGCCTGTAACCTCATCACTTTCAGTATCGGCAACAGGGGATTGGAATACTTTTAATACTCTACAATTTGATAATATTATTTTAGAAGAAGGTGAGCATGCTCTATCATTTCACATAAAGGAATTACCAGCTTTTAATATTTCTACAATGGAATTTTCAAGAATTAGCGATATAAGTAGTGTTGACTTTGTCTTGCTGGAAGCAAATACAAGTGAGAGTAATTCAGAAATTAATATTCTTCTCAACAATCAAATCAACCCTGAAAGCATTGAAAAAAATAACCCAGATTTCTCTCTAAATGTTAATAATCAAATTATTGAAATTGATTCTTTAACAATTATGGAAGGAAGAAAAAGAACATTTAAAATTCATTTTTCTGAGATATTATCTTACGGGGATATTATAACAGTTGGTTATTCCGGAAATAGTATCAAAACAAATCAAGGGACTATTCTTAAACAATTTTCAAACTTTCGGGTTAAAAATCTAATTGCTAAAATCTTTCAGATACCCGGTAAAATAGAGTCTGAGCAATATTCGAATATGTTTGGTGTTGAGATAGAAAATACAACTGATATAGGAGGTGGATCGAATATTGGTTATACAAATGCTGGAGATTATGTAGATTATAAAATAAATGTTTTATCTGATCTTGAGTATGACATTAAATTGAGGGTAGCAGCAGAATCTAATTCGGGAAGAGTTGTTTTTTATTCTATTTCTCCTGAACAAACTGAGAGTGAATTATCAACTATGCTTTTACCAATTACAAATGGATGGCAAAATTGGCAAACTGTCTCCGGGAGAATAAGCTTAAATAGTGGAGAATATACTTTAAGAATGAAAATAATTAATGGAGACTTTAATTTAAATTGGATTAATATCTCCTACAAAGACTCGGATGGGGATGGTGTAAATGACCAGGTGGATCAATGTCCAGATTCATTGACGGATGTGGTTGATGAAAAAGGGTGTGAGCTTGATCCAATTCCATCAAATATTTTCATTATAAAAGCAAATAGTGAAACATGTAACTCAAGTAATAATGGTTCAATTTCTATTTCATCTTCTCAACAAGAGAGCTTTATTGCTTACTTAAATCAAAATTTAAATACCCAAAAACAATTTACTTCAAATACAACCTTTGATAATTTGAGTTCTGGTATATATGAGTTGTGTATAGCTTTATCTGAGTTTCCAAAAGTAAAACAATGCTTTACAGTCAGGGTCAAACAACCTGCTGATCTATTAGTATCATCATCTGTTAACGCCGTCAGTTATACAATTTCTTTTGAATTGAATGGTGCTAATAAATATTATATAAAACTTAATGATAAATATTATACTACCGATAAAACAAGAATTGAATTACCAATTACCAAAGAAATAAATGAAATTGAAGTTTCAACAGATATTGAATGTCAAGGAACCTATGAGGAAACTATAAGAATTGAAAACAACATCAAAATTTATCCAAATCCTGTTGATGATGAAAATTTGAATATAGACCTTGGTATTAATAGAGAAAGTAAATCTACAATACAAATATTTGATGTTGCTGGGAATTTAATTTACTCAGGTCAAGTAAATAAATCAACAGATGTTGATTTTTCAAATTTCCCCAAAGGATTGTATATCCTGAAAATTATAAAAGATCAAAATATATTTAACTATAAAATTATTAAGTAAGTATGAAAAAGGGTATCAATATTTTTTACTTGTTAATATTTATTATAAGCTATTCTTGCTCAAAGGATAACAGCGATCAAAAAAATATTATTGAGTCTCCTGCGATAGTTATTTTAATTTTTCCTGAAAATAACACTGAGTGCAATGAAGGGACTATAATATCTGATACTCAAAGTGAGGTTAGTTTTAGATGGAATAAATCTACTAATGCTGACAGTTATACCTTAGTTATTAATAATATTGACTCTGGTACAACACAGAATATAAATACAAATGATACAGAAGAAAAAGTAATCTTAGAAAGAGGTACTAATTATTCTTGGCAAGTTATATCGAAACTAAATTCTACTTCTTTAACGACATTCAGTAGTACATGGAGATTTTTTAATGCATCAATACCAGTTGAATCGCATGTTCCAGATCAGGCAGTAATCGTATCACCTATAGCTGATTCAATAGTTAATTCATGTCCTGTTATTCTTGAATGGACCTCTAACGATAAAGATAATGATATAAAACTCCATGATGTTATTCTTGATCTGGACTATCCACCCACAAAAATAATTGGATCTACAACTGAAAATAATTTTCAACCCAATTTACTTAGTGACAAGACATATTATTGGCAAGTAATTACCATTGATAGTGATGGTAATAAATCTAGCTCTGAAATTTCGAGTTTTAATATTGATGCCTCCGTTGAAAGCTCTAGCTGTTCACCTGGAGTTAGTTCATCTACTATAAAAGATCTAGTTAAAGACGGTTCAATGGATAATAAAGGGGATTGGAAATATAGACAATTATGGACTCAATCTGATAATGAAGTTAACCACGGATTTATTGATGGTGAATATGCTTTTAGAAGCGTGGACGGAGTTCGATATTCAAATGCAATCTTGTGGCAAGAAATAAATGTTGAGCCAGGAGTAGTTTATTCTTTTAATATTAATGTCAGAAGTGGTGGTACATCAAATTCCTGGCTAGAAGTTTATTTCGGATCACAAGATGTAAATAATGGATCAGATGAGTATACAGATGGAGGAGTTCAAATCTTTGTAAAGAGTTTTGGTGACAATGAAAATTGCGGTGTTAATTCGTATGATGGATCCATTTTTGACGTTGCCAAAAATGGATGTCCAATACCATCTGAATCTCTTTTGAATCAGGACGGAAAAGTTGTTTTCTCCACTTCTGATTTAACGGCAAATGGAACCATTATTTTGGGTATAAAAGCCGGTAATTATGACGGTACATTTGGATCAGGCATTTTTATAGATGATATATCTTTAATTGCAGATTAAATGAAGTTTTTTTTTTGTAAATAATAGATTATATTTAAGAAAATATATCAGTAATGAGTAGTAAATTTTTTGGAAACCGGATAAATAAAAATTCTCCTAAGGGGCAAAATCAAAAGCTAAACAAAAAAAATAGCGCGAAAAAATCTGTTTCTGTAAGAAAAGCGGGTAGAGGAAATTAAAAATTTTCTAGAGTATTTAAGCTGTGAAGAACCAATTTAGCATGAAAAATTTTTTTTATTTAATAATTTTACTGCTTTTCTTTTTTGACTGTAGCAATGTAAAAAAAGAAAATGTTAATGAATGGATACCTCTATTTAACGGAGAAAACGCTGATGGGTGGAGAGGATATAATTCTGATGTGATGCCATTGGGTTGGGATGTGATTGATGGAGTTTTGACGTTCAAGAACGACCAATCTTCAGAGGAGGATTATAACTATGACCGTGGTCAAAAAAATATAATATATGCTTTAGAGGAATTTGATAATTTTGAACTTTATGTTGAGTGGAAAATATCCAAAGGTGGAAATAGTGGTATTTTTTATCACATAAAAGAGGGTTACGCTGGCCCTGCTAATGTTGCTCCAGAATATCAAATCATCGATGATGAAAATTATGCTTCAATGCATGATATAGTTTCTTATAATAAAAGTGTTGGTTTTCTTCCTCCAGATAAATTACATCCTCTACAAAAAACCGCATCTGACTATGCGATGTATAGTGCTGACCCAAATATAAAAAAACTTAACCCTGCTGGTCAATGGAATAGTTCAAAAATAGTTTTTACTGAAAAAAAAGTTGAATATTGGTTAAATGGTTCTAGAGTTTTATTTTTTATTCCATGGTCCAAGGAATGGAATGAAAAAAAGAATTCTGGAAAATGGGATGATGCACCAGATTACGGTAAGTTTAAAAAAGGTTACATAGGGTTTCAAGATCACCCGGGTGATTTATGGTTAAAAAATATAAAAATTAAAAAACTATGATTAAAAGGAGAACATTTTTAAAAAATGCATCAGTGCTTGCATCAACTGCACTTTTACCCTCATGTAATTTTTCAACATCTGAAAAATCTAAAAGATTAAGAATAGCTAATATAGGTGTTGGAGGAATGGGAGCTGAGGATCTTGATTCGATTTCATCACATAATATGGTTGATATTGTTGGTTTATGCGATGTTGACTCAGATGCCTTAAAAAAGGCATCGATGCTTTTTCCAAATGCAAAAACCTATTCCGACTATAGAGTTCTTCTAGAAGAGATGCGAGATAAAATTGATGCAGTTGTTGTATCAACTCCTGATCACACACATGCTCCCGCATCACTAATGGCAATGAATTTAAACAAAGCTGTTTACTGTCAAAAACCTCTTACTCATCATGTTTCAGAGGCTCGTGAAATGCAATTGGTTGCCAAAGAAAAGAATCTAGTAACGCAGATGGGGATACAGGTTCATTCTTTTTATGATTATAAATTAGCTACATTGTTAATAAAGTCGGGAATTATAGGAAAGGTTAGTCGTGTTCGCGCATGGTCTCCAAAAAACTGGGGATATGATGGACCGATGCCCACGGGATCAGATCCAGTACCTTCTAGCTTAGACTGGAATTTATGGCTTGGTACTGCCAAGGAACGCGATTATAGTAAAGACTTTTATCATCCATTTGGTGATAATAATTTTTTTGGAAACTGGAGAAAGTTAGTTGATTTTGGATGTGGTACATTAGGTGACATGGGAGTTCATATTTTCGATACCCCTTATAATGCACTATCTTTAGATGTTCCTAAAACCATAGTAAATGAATGTAGGGAACCCAACGGTTTTAGCTTTCCTGAAAATAATAAGGTAACATATGTTTTTCCTGGTACAGAGCAAACCACAGATGAATTGAAATGGATATGGTATGATGGAAATGGTGCTCCAGAAAAGCATATGGATCTTGAACTTCCAGATAATGAAAAGTTACATGAACAAGGTGCAATGTTTATTGGGGAAAAAGGAAAATTATATTTACCTCATTTTATGATTGAACCTAAATTAATCGTTGATGGTAAATATCAAAAAATGGATATTGGAAAGTTCAATTTAGGGACTCCAGTTAGAGATTATGATAAAGAAAGAAAGTTTCATTATCATGAATTTGTTGACGCATGTCTTGGGAAAGACAAATGTTCAGCTCCTTTTTCATATGCTTCAAGATTGACTGAAACAATTTTACTAGGCGTAATTGCTGGAAGATTTCCAGGGGAAACCCTAAACTGGGATAAAGATCTTGCAAGATTTAAGGAAGAAAAAGCCAATAAATACATCTCTGGAACTTATCGTGACTTCTAATTAAACACTTTTCTTTCGGATTAAATGTCAAATTTTTTCTTTTTTGATGAAGTAAAAAAAATAAAAAACTACATTTTGATTTTTATTTTTTTGGTCCTGTGTATTCTATTTTTGTTAAATAACAAGAATAATCCCTTCGAAGAAGAAGTAGATATAGGTATTTATTCAATGAATTACGATATATCAATCCTACCAGACACACCCAATGGTAAAAAAATTAAATTTGGATATAACTTATTTATTGAAACTTCTCAATTATTGGGAAGAAAATCTAAAAAAAATTACGTTGGAAATTCATTAGCATGTTCAAATTGTCATTTAAATGTCGGTAAACAGCCTTTTGCTATCCCGTTAATTGGTGTTGATAAAAGATTTCCTCAGTACAGGGGTAGGGAAAATAAACTAGGTAGTTTAGAAGAGAGAATTAATGGTTGTTTTGAAAGAAGTATGAATGGAAGAAAGTTATCTGATAATAGTGAGGAAATGATTGCTTTAGTTTCTTATATAAAATGGTTAGGAAGGTATGTTAAAAAAGATGAAGTTATTTTTGGTAAAGGATTAAAGGCAATAAATTATCCTAATAGGGCTGTAGATTTAAATAAAGGAAAGTTAGTTTTTGATAGGGTTTGTGTTGAGTGTCACGGAAGTGATGGTCAAGGCAAAAAAATTGATGATTTTACATACCAATACCCTCCACTTTGGGGTGATAACTCATACAATAATGGAGCAGGTATGACTAGAGTCCTTACCTCTGCTATGTTTATTAAATATAACATGCCTAATGGTACCACATTTGAATCTCCAATTTTAACTGATGAAGAGTCATATGATGTTGCTGGATATATTAATCAAAAAGATAGACCTATTAAAAATAATCTCGAAAATGATTTTCCTGATTTAAAGAAGAAACCTATGTCAACCCCATATCCTCCTTATGATGATAAATTTTCTCAAAAAGAACATCAAATTGGTCCTTTTCAACCAATTTTTGATTTTTATAAAACAAATTATAATATTGTAAAAAATAAATAACTCAAAAACAATTAAATATGAATATAGATAAATCCAGAAGATCATTTTTTGCAACCCTAGCACTGGGTGTTAGTGCCTCTGCTTTTCCGATGATGGTCAAAGAATTCAACAAAATGGAAAATATACCAGAGCTAAAAGATATAGATGTTACAGAAGCAGATGCTTGGTTTATAAATAATATTAAGGGAAGTCACAGAATTGCTTATGATGGAAGTACTCCTCATAATGGATTACCAATTATATGGAACTGGGCATTTTACAAATCAAATAATCAAACAGGATCCCCTGATAGTGATATTACAGCGATGACAGTTCTTCGACACACTGCAATCGCCTTTGCGTTTAACTCAGAAATATGGAATAAGTATCCAATCGGCAAAGTTTTTGGAATAAATGATAATTCCACTGGAAAACCATCACTTAGAAATACTGTATATGATCCTCAGGAAGGTGATTTTCCTCCTTTAGGAATAGATGGAATCAAAAGAATGCAAGAGAGAGGAGCGTTGTTCTGTGTCTGTAATTTGGCTATTAGTGTTTATAGTGGAGTAATTGCAAATCAAATGCAGTTAGATCCTAAAAAAGTACAAGAAGAGATGATAGCCGGTGTTCTGCCTGGAATTCAACTGGTTCCCTCAGGAGTTTGGGCGTTAGGTAGAGCACAGGAAAATGGCTGTGGATACATTTTTGCAGGTAATTAACTATTTTTAAAAATTAATTAGATGTATATTTGCAACAAATAAAGTTTTAAAATATTTAAATCATAAAGACGTTGTGTGTTGTAATGCCAAAAAGGCTTGCAACTAGTGAGAAGCTTTCCCTTAAAAAGGAAGGCTTTTTAGTTTAAATTCTTTAACTCAAAACTTTCTTTTCTCTTCGCATTAGAATTTGTCCCAATAAATAATTCAAAATCACCAATTTCAGATTCCCATATATTTTTTGAGCTGTAAAACTCTAACATTTTACTGTTGATTTTAAAACTTACATTTTTGCTTTCACCTGGGTTAAGCTCTATCATTTGAAAACCCTTTAATTCTCTTACAGGTCTTGTTGAACTTGCAAACTTGTCCTTTATGTATAATTGAACTACTTCTTTACCTTTTAATTTTCCTGAATTAGTCAATTTTACAGATGCTATTAATTCATCATTATCCTTTATCAAGACTTTTTTACTCAATTTTATATTTGAATACTTAAAAGAAGTATAACTTAAACCAAAACCGAAAGGGTATAAAGCAGTATTCTTTTCATCTTGATAATGTGACCAAAAAACACTTCCAGCATCCTCACCATCTGCCCCGGGTCTTCCAGTGCTTTTATGATTATAATATAAAGGCATTTGTCCAACACTTCTCGGAAAACTCATCGGAAGTTTACCACTAGGGTTGTAATCTCCATAGATCACCTGCGAAATAGCATTACCACTTTGAGTTCCCAAATGCCATGTTTCTAGAATAGCGGGTATATTTTTACTAGGCCAATTTAGGGTTAATGGTCTTCCATTCATTAAGACTAATACAATATTAGAATTTACTTGATGAATTTCCTCAAGTAGTTCTTGTTGAAATCCTGGCAAGTCAATATTTGCTCTACTTCTTCCCTCTCCTGATTGAAAACCATATTCTCCTAAAACCATTATTACAACGTCAGCTTTTTCAGCTATTTCTTTAGCCTCACTAATTCCTGTTTTATCGGTAAGATTTAGTTGTACTTCTTCATGAAAACCATCTGGAATTTTATTTACAAGTCTTACCCCTTGAGAGTGAATTATTTCATTTCCACCGTAGTTTGATAATCCCTCTAAAACAGAGACTGCAGTATTATTATCAGCTGCAACTCTCCAATTTCCAAGGGGACTGTTTTTATCTGCTGCTAATGGGCCAATTAAGGCTATTTTTTGTCCACTCTTTTTTAATGGAAGAAGGTTGTTTTTATTTTTTAGAAGAACGATAGATTTTTTCGCCATTTCTAAAGCTCCATCCATTAGCTCTTTAGATCCAGTGATTTTTTTCTCTCTAACCAAATCACAATATTTATATGGATCATCAAAAAGTCCCAATTCAAATTTAACAAGTAAAATTCTTCTTACCGCATCATCAATCTGTTCAATATTAACTTTTCCTTCTTCAACTAAATTACTTAACTCTTCAAGATAAATATTAGATTCCATATCCATGTCAGAACCCCCGTTTAAAGCCAATTCTCCTGAATTTTTTCTGTCTTTTGCATAACCATGGTCGATCATTTCTCTTAAAGATCCCCAATCTGAAACAATAAACCCTTTGAAATCCCACTGTTTTTTTAAAATTTCTCTTTGTAAATAAGAATCTGCAGTAACTGGGATCCCGTTAAGCTCTGTAAAACCATTCATAAAAGTCCTAACTCCGGCATCAACAGCAGCTTTAAATGGGGGTAAAACTATGTTATGTAAAGTACTTAACCCAATATCAACTGTGTTGTAATCTCGACCAGATTCAACAAAACCATAGGCAGCAAAGTGTTTTGCACATGCGGCCACAGTAGATGGAGATGAAAGATCATTTCCTTGAAACCCTTTAACTCTTGCTGCAGCAATAAGACTACCTAAAAATGGATCTTCTCCAGCACCTTCCATTACTCTCCCCCATCTTGCATCTCTTGATATGTCAACCATTGGAGCAAATGTCCAATTGATTCCAGCAGCTGATGCTTCTTTTGCACCAAGAGAGGCTGATTTTTGGATTTCATTTATATCCCAACTAGCAGATTCAGCTAGTGGAATTGGTGCAATTGTCTTATAACCATGAATTAAATCAAAACCAAAAATTAAAGGAATCCCTAATCTGGTTTCTTCTACGGCAATTTTTTGGAATGCTCTTACATCCTTTACTCCTCTTACATTTAACATAGAGCCTACTAGACCATTTTTTAAATTATTGTATTTCTTTTTTGCATCCCCCAGAATTGGACTTGGACCAGTAGCGTCATAAAAACCATTATATTGATTCATTTGACCTATTTTCTCATCTAAAGTCATTTTTTCTAGAAGGCTTTCAACATCTTCACTATAATTTTTTTGTGATTGACTACTCTTTATAAATCCAAAAGTGAAAATTAATATTAGTATTATTTTTTTCATAATTTCTTACTGATAAACTCTAACATAATCAATTTCCATTATCGCAGACTGAAAATCTGGGTCAATTTTATTATCAGTCCAAGTACCGCCCATAGCAACATTTAAAATTAAAAAGAAAGGTTTCCCAAAAGGCATATCATAATTTGTTGTGAATTGATGATGTCTGACATCATCAACGAAAAATTCAAGAAGACCAATTGACCATTTAACTTTATAGATATGGAACTCAGATGATTCGTTTTCTATTTGCTGTTCACCTCTTACATAATAATGGTCACCATTTGCATTTGGTAAATGTACTGCAGATGATATTAATCCGGGATCTTTATCTCCATGTTCCATTATGTCAATTTCACCACACTCTGGCCATCCAAGGGTTGCATGATCAACTCCTAACATCCATATTGCTGGCCAAGTACCTTGTCCATTTGGTAGTTTTGCTCTAACATGTACCTCACCATACGTAAAATCAAATAAATTTTGTGTGGTCATTCTTGCGGATGTATATTTTTTATTTTCATAATCCTCTCTTAGAGCAATAATTTTTAAAAAACCATTTTCAACAATTGAGTTTTCTCTTCTGTCAGTATAATACTGATCTTCTTGGTTCCACCAACTTCCATTGTTAGGAGGTACAGTTTCTAAAAACCAATTTTCTTCAGATGGGCTTCCGTCTACATCGAATTCATCCGACCAAATAAGACACGGATCACAACTTGGAGTTGAGGGGGTTGTAGGCGTAGTTTGAGAATTATTTGACGTATCGTTTGGAATCACTGTAGCCCCAATATTATTTTGACTTTCATTTTTAGAACACGCAATACCATGTATCAATGCAATGGAGAGTAATATTTTTTTCACAAAAAAAATTTTTATATGCGCAAATATATGTAATATTTAATAAGGTCTTTTCAACATTTGTATCTTTGTAATAATAAATCAAGAATGAAAATTAGTGGTAATTTAAAAGTGTTTTTTTATCGAATTGTCCTTGTTTTTGTTTTTTACATGCTCTCGAGGTGGCTTTTTGTTTACTACAATAATGATATTTTTAATTTAGCTAGTTTCTCTGAGTTATTTAGGCTAAGTTTTTATGGAATTAAATTTGATTTAGCAGCAATAGTATACCTGTTAAGTATTTTTATAATACTTTCATTTCTACCTGGAAATTATTTTTTCAATTATAGATATAAGAAACTAACTCGTTTTTTTTATTTTTTTGGAAGTTTAATTGGATTGGGATTAAACTTTATCGATTTTGCATATTATCGATTTAATTTGATGAGGATTAATTCAAAAGTTTTTGAAGTAGTTCAAAATGAACAAAATAAAGTAAAATTAACGTACCATTTTTTTATTGAATATATAGATTTAGTTTTTTTATTTTTTCTGTTTTCTTTTGTTTGGATTTACTTGTACAATTTATTTAATGAAAAAAAACAAGAAATTAAATCATCTGTTTTTTATTGGATAAAATCCACTGTAATTTTTCTTATTGTAATAATGGTTTGTATTGCTGGAGTGAGAGGTGATTTAAAAAAAAGTACAAGACCAATCACATTAATTCATGCAATGGAAAATGTAAATAACCCAAAAAAGGCAGATATAATATTGAACTCCGCTTTTACATTAATTAGAACAATTGGAAAAAACAGCTTTAAAAAGACAAGTAAATACTCAGAGGATGAAATAAAAAAAATAATACAGCCTATTAAGTTTTATCCTAAAAATGACACCATAAAACCTAATATTATTCTTTTTATTCTTGAGAGTATGGGAAGAGAATATTGGGGGAGTCTCAACCAAAAAAATAATATTGATAATTTTATTAGCTACACTCCTTTTTTAGATTCTTTGTCAAGAGAAAGTTTAATTTTTCCAAATTTTTATGCTAACAGCAGAAAGTCAATTCATGGAATGCCCGCAATCTTAGCAGGAATCCCCTCATTTGAAACAGCCTACACGTCTTCTTCTTTTTCAAACCAACCGGTTGAGTCTGTTGTTTCAATTGCAAATAAAATGGGATACGATACTTCATTTTTTCATGGAGCACCAAATGGGTCTATGGGATTTCTTGGGTTTTCAAAAACCCTTGGATTTAATAATTATTATGGAAAGGATGAGTATAACAATGATAATGATTATGATGGTTATTGGGGTATTTGGGACCTCCCTTTTTTAAAGTTTACAAAGGAAGTGATTGATCAAAAAAGCGAACCTTTTTTTAGTACCATTTTCACTGTAAGTTCACATGAGCCCTACATAATTCCTGCTGAGTTTGAGGGATATTTTGATGAAGGAAATGTTCCAATGCACAAAGCAGTCAGGTACACTGATTATTCACTTAAACAGTTTTTTGAAATTGCTAAAGATGAAAATTGGTTTAATAATACAATTTTTATTTTTACAGCTGACCATGGAAATCAAACATATTACTCTTTTTATGAAAAAATGATAAATAGATTTGCAAACCCACTAATGATATATTCGCATGGTTCAAATTTAAAAGGAGTTTCAAATCAACTATCCCAACACCTAGATATCTATCCAACAATTGTTGATTTAATTAATTACAACGAGCCTTTTAGGAGCTGGGGTCAAAGTTTATTGTCTGGTTTTGAAGATGATTCATTCGTGGTTAACTATTTTGGAGCTGGGAACTATTTTTATATGAACAATGATTATATTTTGGTCTCTGACGGTACCAAGGTTAACGGATTTTATGATTCAAAGGATTTTGATTTATCAAAAAACTTAATAAAGGAATCAAATAGCAAGATGATTGACTTAGAATATAAATTTAATTTATTTCTTCAGGATTACATGACTCGAATCATTGATAAAAAAATGAGTAATGAGTAAACACTTTTTTTTTATTATTAACCCAACTTCAGAAAAAAAATCAGGTGAACTTAAAAAAATAATAATTAATTTTTTTAAGGATTTGGATGAAAGATGTACAATTTTTATTTCTAAAAATTTTAAGCATATTGGGGATCTTGCAACAAAAGCTCTTGAATTTAAAGCGAATACAGTAATTGCTTGTGGTGGAGACGGAACAGTGAATATGGTTGGACAGGTTTTAGTCGGAACAGATATCCAGCTTGGAATCATACCTATTGGTTCTGGCAACGGTATTGCAAATAATATCAATATAAATGATAATTATGAGGAAGCATTGAAAAAAATTATTTCAGGGAATAGTATAAAAATTGATGTTGGTAGAATTGATAATTATTATTTTTTTAGTAATGTTGGTTTTGGCCTCGAAGCCGAATTTATCAGACATTATAAGCTTAGAAATTCCCATGGGTTCTTATCCTATTTTATTTCTTTTTTTAAATCGTTAAATTCATATGAGCCACCTAAATTTAGTATAGAAATCAATAATTATTTGAAAAAAAAAATTAAACCATTTATGTTAATGGTAGTCAATACAAATGAGCAGGGATACGGAATAAGTGTTTCGCCAGAAGCCAAGATTGATGACGGATTTTTAAATTATATCTCGATAAGCAGAACAAATTCAGTGACTATAGTTTATTATATCTTGAGGATTCTATTGGGACTATCTCTAAAAAGTAAAAGAATATTTAAGTCTAAAGAAATCAAATCAGTAAAAGTCATTTCCAAAAATAAATATATTAGT
>TARA_B100001057_G_scaffold366358_1_pt1 | contig 14782 bp, 12 predicted proteins | sample TARA_B100001057 | Tara Oceans TARA_B100001057 (sample SAMEA2621839) | marine metagenome | biome: marine biome (ENVO:00000447); feature: surface water layer (ENVO:00002042); material: "saline water (ENVO:00002010), including plankton (ENVO:xxxxxxxx)" | depth 5 m
GAGACCATTCGACAAGTGACTGAGCAGCTCCCTTCGGGCAAAAAGCTTCGAACCGTCTCCAGTAATCTACTCACAACCTTCCCATTGAATTGCTGGCACGAGAAGGCTGTCGGTGCATTGCAAGATTCTTCGAGCTCGCCCATTGCCGTTGCATGCTCGGGTGGAGCTGATTCAACCTTCGCTCTTTTGATGGTTTATGCGGCATTCCCTCGCTGTCGCGACAGAATATGCGTCCTCCACTTCAATCATGGATTGAGAGAGGAATCGGATAAGGATGAGGGATTCGTCTCTGAATTGGCTCGGTTACTAGAACTCAAGCAATCGATTTACCGACCTTCGTCTCCTCGTACAAAGGACGACGAAGGAACTCTTAGAGACGAAAGATTAGACGCTTTCACCAAATTTTGCAAAAGCAGCAAAACAAAGCTTCTCATTCAAGGTCACAATCAGGACGATGTTGCTGAAACAATGATCTGGAGACTCGCCCGCGGGGCAAGCCCTCAAGGTCTCTGTGCTCCACGCCCAGTACACAAGCATGGACAAATTCATATCGTCCGACCATTCATCACCATCAATCGCGAAGATATTCGCGCGAAACTAGCGGACTTCAGGATACCCTGGCGCAACGACAAGAGCAATGAGTCCTTATCCTATCTTCGCAATCGCATTAGAATAAACGGTCTAAGGCAACTCAAGGAAGATGCCGACAGGGATTTGCTGGGAGGTATGAGCAGAAGTAGGGATTTACTGGAAGAGCAAGAGGAAGCTTTAAATGATTGGGTCGAGCGGGTTCTCGGAGAATGCATAAGAAATAACGAAATCAACACGAAGGAGTTGAGGAAGTTGCCTCAGGCAATAATGAGAAAGGTCGCTCATCTCTGGCTTGCCAACCAATCTGAATCGATTTCAATTACAGCAATTCAAATGGACAGGATTCTCCTTTCCGTCGAATCAGACGAAAACCTTGATTTGTCCCTTTCCTCCAACCAAAGAATCAGAGGCAACGAGCACTCTATCTTCCTGCATAGCAACCAAACCAAGGCCACTGGGTGGAAGCGTTGCTCCATAGTTCCAAACCACGCCTTGTTTTTACCCGGCAAAGGTTCAATTTTAGCATGCACTCTGAAAAACGAGGATAACTTGATCGAGCAAATTCTTGCGGGACAAGTCGAACCGGCGAAAGAAGCTTTTATATCAATTCAAGGGAATGCAGACTGCAAGTTGTTTGTCAGAACCAGGCTACCGGGTGACTTGTATCGTCCGATTGGGGCCCCGGGTAACAAAAAAGTAAAAAATTGGATGATCGACAGAAAACTCGACCCGACAATAAGGGACTCAATGCCCATGATAACAAACTCATCCGACGAAATAATTTGGATCCCCGGTCTTCCTCCAGCCGAAAGCCACCGAATACAGGGTGATGAAGAGGTGGTAATCCATTTGACTTACGAACATTCAGCAACATGATATTAGGTTGTGGAAAACAAGCCCCCAACCCCCCCTGAGGAACAAACGCGAACTTTTCAGCCGAAAATCTTACTGATTTGGCTGGCGATACTTGCTGTCATCGTCGGATTGGTGGTATCTCAATCAGGTACGAAGCAAACCACAATTGGCGGACTTCGAACGATTGACCAACTCCTTACTGCCGCCAAGGAGGATCGAGTCGAACTCGCAACCATTCAAAGTAACCCCAAGGGTGGTGAAGAATGGTATGTCATAACCGGTGAATTTACCAACCCATCCTACGATCCTCAGGCAAGTGAAACCTTCCAGACGCTCAAGTTCCTCGTGGAGGGGAGGGTGACCGAATCCGAGTATAAGGAATTAAGAGCAATCCTCGGCGACCGTCTTCAGGAATCCCCCTCTAGCACAATTTGGACAGATTTGCTCTTCAGTCTTCTGCCCTTTCTCCTAATCATCGGATTACTTTACTTTCTCTTTGTCCGACAACTCAGAATGGCGGGCAAAGGTGCGTTGAATTTCGGAAAGAGCAAGGCCAAGATGCTCACACGCGAGAACGAAAAAATTGTTTTCGATGATGTTGCTGGCTGTGAGGAAGCCAAAGAAGAAGTATCGGAGATCGTTGACTTCCTCAGGGAACCCAAGCGTTTTCGGAAAATCGGAGGCAAGATCCCAAAGGGTGTTCTCATGGTGGGGCCTCCTGGCACTGGAAAAACCTTGTTGGCCAAGGCAGTTGCCGGCGAAGCCGATGTACCTTTCTTCAGCATAAGCGGTTCGGATTTTGTCGAAATGTTCGTCGGAGTTGGTGCGGCACGGGTCAGAGATATGTTCGAGCAAGGTCGCAAAAGCGCCCCTTGTCTCATATTTATCGATGAGATTGATGCCGTCGGTCGGCAGCGTGGAGCGGGTCTTGGCGGTGGGAATGACGAGCGCGAGCAAACCCTTAACTCACTCCTAGTCGAGATGGATGGTTTTGACGGGCACGAGGGAGTGATCATAATTGCTGCAACCAACCGTCCGGATGTACTTGACAACGCATTGTTGCGCCCCGGCAGGTTCGACAGGCAAGTCATGATCGATCTACCGGACCTCGAGGGCAGAGAAGCGATCCTCAAGGTTCACGCTAAGAAGATCAAGCTCAGTGATGACGTCGAGTTAAGTTCTCTTGCCAGAGCAACCGCAGGATTTTCCGGTGCTGACCTCGCGAACCTTCTCAACGAAGGAGCACTTATTGCAGCTAGAAGAAGAAAAAAAGTCGCAGAAAGAATCGATCTTGACGACGCTCGTGAAAAAATTTCCTTTGGTCGTGAAAGAAGGAGGGTTATGGATGATGAAGATCGCAAGATTATCGCCTACCACGAATCTGGACACGCAATCGTACAAGCCGTAATCGACGACGGATTGCTACCAATACACAAGGTCACCATCATACCTCGGGGCCAAAGCTTGGGAAGCACGATGTTTACGCCCAAGAAAGATATCCTGAATCATAGCAAAGGAAGGGTTTTGAACCAAATATGTTGCGCCATGGGCGGACGTGCAGCAGAGGAAATTGAAATCGGAGACGTTACAAGTGGTGCGGCCGGCGACATAAGGATGGCTACGAGCATAGCTAGAAGCATGGTCTGCGATTGGGGCATGAGCGACTTGGGGATGATTTCATTCGGCGATAAGCAAGATCAGGTGTTTTTAGGTAAAGAGCTTGGTCGAGCCCAAAACTACAGCGAGGAAACCGCCCAGAAGATCGATATTGCGATCAAGACGGTCATCGACGAACAATACGACAGGGCCAAAAGTATTTTAGAGGAACACGCAGTCGCTCTACATGCCTCTGCGGAAGCCTTACTTGAACACGAAACAATCGAGGGTAAACACATCCATGAAATTCTTGAGCATGGGAAATTAATGTCTCCCGTTATCACCTCCAACCCGGTCGATAGCAAGCAAAGCGAAACTGATGAATCTTCGACTCCAAAAAACACTGAGGAGGAAAAAGGAGACGACATTAGCCCAGGCGGGGAACCTGCTGGAGCTCCAGCCTGACCTACAATTCCCTTTCTTCTTGCCTAGACCTTTAGTTTTCTTCATTATTTCAATTCGATTATGAGCAGACATCCAAGTTTCAAGCCACCAGGTGGCCTTAGTAAAAAACGCAATGTTTTGAAGAGATTTGAACGCGTAGAGCTTCTTAAAAAACGCGGCCAATGGAAAGAAGGAGACCGAGTCGTGTCTCTTGTTAAGACAAAACCCGAGGAGTAATCCTCTCTTTTTACTTCCTTGGATCTCGCACCCAATTGCCGTATCCTTGACTTGCTTCGGATTTCCAAGTCGACCACTGTGGGTTTTCATAGGGGTGCAATTCAATAAGCTTCTCCTCTAGTTTTTTCGCTTTATCCAGAGAGAATTTAAAAACGATTCTCCATTCAGCTTCCTTTGTCAGCTTTCCATCCCAAAAATAAGATGATTCGATTGGGCCTTCGATCTGACCGCATGCAATCAGTCCTTCGAGTAAAAGAGTATCCACCATACCTGAAGCCGTTTTCTTGTTCGAGCAAGTTGTCGTAGCTATTCCGATCACTGATTTCATATTCTAAAAATAAATTGCAATTAAGATGAGAATCACTACTATGACGAGCCTTTCAATCTACGCGACACTCAAACACCCAAGCCAGTGAGAGACGAATACCTAAAAGAAGCCCAAGCGATCATCCCCGACCCAAACGCGTTGATCAACGTCGTTTCTCGTCGTTCCAAACAGCTGAAGTTTGGCAACAAACCTTTGGTTGAATCCCTTGAGAAACTCGAACCCGAAGATATTGCTCTACGCGAGATTATCGAAGGAAAGATATCTTACCAGGAATGGGAAGACGACGGCTCGGATGATTGATTTTTCGGTCGTCCCCCAAAAAGCTGAATTTTAAGGCGGTTTTGGGACACACAATCCCATAGCGTGTCATCCAAAAGTACAAAGCAAGTTTCCCTTCCCGTCCTTACAAATTCCAAGGCACGGCACAAGTTTCTTTTGGGAGAGAAATTTGAAGCTGGAATTGTCCTGACTGGAACGGAAGTGAAATCCATTCGGGCAGGTAATGCCCAGATTTCCGAATCCTTCGCAAGATTCGTAAAAGATGAGCTCTTTCTCTTCAATGTTCATATAGCGGAATACGAGCATGGAGGAGAAGAGAATCACCCTCCTCAACGATCGAGAAAGCTCCTGCTCAAAAGAAGGGAACTATCCAAACTCAAAGCCGAGGTGGAAGCTGCAGGAAAATCCTTGGTGCCCTTGAGGATCTACTTCAAAGATGCCTTGATAAAATGCCAAATTGCCGTGGGGACAGGCAAAAACCACCGCGACAAAAGACAAGATCTTAAGAAGCGCGTTGCCCAACGAGAAGCAGATCAAGCTTTGAAAAACTCGCTGAAGCGATGATCGAAATCATTCTTCATTGTCCGGAAATACCTCAGAACACTGGCAATATCGGCAGGATTTGCGCCTTCGCAGATTGTCGACTTCACTTGATTCACCCTTTGGGTTTTGAAATATCGGACAAGAATCTAAGGCGAGCCGGCATGGATTACTGGAAATCATTGGATATCTTGGAGCACGGTGATTGGCCAAGTTTCCTCCGCTCGGAGCAAAGACCTGAAAACATTTTTCTTTTTACTACCCACGCAACCAAATCTTTTTGGGACGCTTCTTTCCGCAAGGGAGATGGCTTGCTCTTCGGAAACGAGGGATCAGGCATTCCACAAGAGATTCATGATTGGGCAGGGGAACAAAGATTAATGATACCAAAGAGAAAAAACGATTTGCGATCACTTAACCTTGCGGTTTCGGTGGGGATTGCATCCTATGAAGCCATTCGGCAAATCTCAGCAATCAACTGAATGCCAGTCAACGGAAAACATGAGTTTTCGCACCTCAATCGTACTTCCTTACCGGGATTCCGAAGATACCCTCGCCGAATGCATAAAATCGATTCAAGCACAGTGCCTGGAGGACTGGGAACTACTTGCCGTAAATGATAATTCTTCGGACCGTTCAGAAAATATAATTAAGCAATATGCCTTGACGGATAGTCGCATCAAGCCAGTTCGATCTACAAGCGATGGGTTGGTTCCTGCATTAAACTTTGGTCTAACGCATTCGTCGTCTCCTTTGATCGCAAGAATGGATGCAGACGACCGAATGCACCCGAATCGTCTCAGTGCCCAAGTCGACTTTATGGAAAAAAACTTAGATACAGGTCTTGTTTCCTGCAGAGTTGAATATTTTTCCTCCACACCACGTGATACTCGGGGATATCAACTTTACGTTGATTGGACGAACAAGCTACTTTCCCACAAAGACATATTTCTGAACCGCTTTATTGAAAGTCCTTTCGCCCACCCTTCGGTGCTATTCCGGAAGAGCCTCTTGGACGATTTCGGATCTTACGAGGACGGAGACTTTCCTGAGGATTATGAGCTTTGGTTAAGGTATCTTTCGTTAGGAGTTAAGATGAAGAAAATAAATGAAGTTTTGCTCGAATGGCGAGATCACCCAGCAAGGTTGTCCCGAAGTTGCAGAAAGTATTCAAAAGATGCATTTCAAAGAACAAAGGCCCGCTATCTGGCGTTATGGCTAAAAGAATTCATCTCCCCGAAAATGACTTTGACGGTCTGGGGCGCGGGTAAAGTTGCCAAAAAACAAGCGGCTCACCTCTTGCGGGAAGGCTTGAGCTTCGAACGTTTCTTCGACGTCGACCCAAAGAAGATAGGATCTCAACGTCATGGAGTTCAAGTTTACTCGATAGATGACATCCCCGCTCCAGGAAACACTTTCCTCCTTGTCCTTGCCGGAGCCCGGTCAGCAAGAGGCAAAATCACCCGCTTTCTTGAGGATAAAGAGTATTGCCTGGGCAAAGACTATCTGTTCGTTGCCTAATTTCAGGAAATGAAGGTTTTCAACTTGCGATCAACTTCGCCGATCCTAATTCTAAAATTTTAATCATCGACCAATCACCATATTTCAGCCCATGAAAACAAGTTTCTTCGTCCTATGTCTTTTTCTCGGATTTTCTTTTTCCTTTGGGGCCAAACCTCCTAAAGGTTTCACCCCAATTTTCAACGGCAAAGACCTAACTGGTTGGTGGGGCTTGAAAACGGAAGATCCAAGCAAATGGATGTCACTATCAGTCGAAGCGCTCGAAAAGAAAAAACAAGCGAGCCTTGAAGACATCAATCAACACTGGAAGGTGAAAGATGGCGTCCTCGTCAACGATGGCAAGGGGTTGTATCTTTCAACCCTAAAGAACTATGAGGATTTCGAACTGAAGCTTGAGTACAAAACCGTCCCGGGAGCCGACAGTGGAATTTATTTGCGTGGCGTCCCTCAGGTGCAAATTTGGGACACCACCGAAGAAGGGGGAAAGTGGAAGTTAGGTGCTGACAAAGGTTCAGGCGGATTATGGAACAATGGCAAGGCAGGAGCACCCGGTCGCGACCCATTGGTTCATGCGGACAAACCCCTCGGAGAATGGAATTCATTTCATATAACGATGAGAGGCAAGCTCGTTACAGTTGTCCTCAATGGAAAACTCGTTGTGGCGGAGGCTCCACTGATTAATTATTGGGATCGAAAGACTCCTCTCTCCCAAAGAAAACCACTCATCAAGGAAGGTCCTATCCAACTGCAGACTCACGGAGGCGAAATTAGCTGGCGAAATATTTTTGTAAAAGAACTGTCAAAATCCTCTCCGCCGGTTTCCGACTGAAGACATACGATGATAAACTTATGAAGCTCTGGCTTTAGCCCACTCACCACCTCCGCTGGACGGGTAAACCAACCTCATCCCAAAGGATCGCACATGCATCTTCGCCAACTACTTCTCTATATTTTTCAAGTCTTTATCCTAAGCGCCTTCGTATTCGGGCAGGACGTACCAAAACAGGAAGACTACTACAAAGTGGTACCGATCCCCGTACCCGAGGGCATTGTCCTCGAAGCTGGGGGCTTGGACTTCATGCCAAATGGCAAATTAGCGGTTTCCACCCGCCGTGGTGACATTTTCATGGTCAGCAACGCCCTTGACGAGGCAGCGAACAATGAGACTTTTTCCTTGTGGGCACGCGGACTTCATGAAGTGCTGGGCTTGGCCTATGCGGACGGATGGCTTTATGCAACGCAGCGTCCTGAGATAACGCGCATCAAAGACACCAACGGGGATGGTCGTGCGGACCTCTTCGAGACGGTTAGTGACGGATGGGGTATTTCAGGTGACTACCATGAATACGCTTTCGGTTCGAAATTCGACCCTGATGGTCATATGTGGGTAGTCCTTTGCTTGACCGGTTCCTTCAGTAGCAAGGTTCCCTACAGAGGTTGGTGCGTCCGAGTAAGCAAGGACGGAAAAATGATTCCCACTGCAAGCGGGATTCGTTCTCCGGGAGGAATTGGTCTTAATGCAAAAGGGGAAGCATTTTATTGTGACAACCAAGGACCTTGGAATGGAACGAGTTCACTCAAGCATTTGACAGCCGGAAGCTTCCAAGGCCATCCCGGTGGTTTTGGTTGGTTTGATTTGGATGAAGTAAAAGACGTCATGGGCCCTGAGCACGAAAAACCCAAGGATGGCAGTCGCTTCCACGAGGAAATGGAGCGCTTGCCTCAATACAGGCCTCCTGCCGTCCTTCTTCCTCACGGTACGGTTGGGAATTCGGCGAGTGGAATCGCCCCAGACCTATCGAAAGGAAAATTCGGGCCATTCAAGGAGCAATTGTTCGTCGCAGACCAAACCCACAGCGTAATCAACCGTTGTTTCCTTGAAAAGATAAACGGTTATTATCAAGGTGCATGCTTTCCTTTCTTGAAAGGTTTCGGATCTGGGAACGTGCCGGTCGTTCAAGCTCCTGACGGAAGCTTGTTTTCCGGAGGAACGGATCGGGGGTGGGGCGCCAGAGGCGGAAAAAGATATGCCTTGGACAGGGTGATCTGGACAGGCAAAAACCCTTTCGAAATATTGGAAATGAGGATCAAGAAAGATGGCTTCGAGCTTGAACTGACAAAGCCCGCTGACAAGGCGAGTGCAGAATCCCTCGAATCATATGAGATCAAGACGCACACTTATATTTTTCAGGGAAAATACGGCAGTCCCAGAGTCGACGAATCAACTCCCTCCATCAAAAGCGCCAAACTCGCAAAAGATGGAAAGACGATTCGACTCGTTGTCGAAGGAATGCAGAGGGGTCACGTCCATGAACTCAAATCGGAGGGACTTCGCTCGAAAAAAGAAAATCATCCATTGCTTCACGACATGGCTTACTATACTGTTTGGCATTTCCCCAAATCCTAGCTTGATCAGAGGCTGAATCATAAGCCCCTCATCTTTTTCGGCATTCGAACACCCGCTGAAGACTTGTTAAATAAACACCTATTCTCATGAAACTCCTCTTCTCCTATATCCTATTATTTCTCCTATTCACTCAAGCTTACTCTCAAGATGGAAAGCCAACATCTATCCGAGTAACCGACGGCCCCATGCTTGGCCGAACGGAAGCCGACTCCATGACGATCTGGGCCCGCACCGACCGGCAAGGAAAAGTTAACGTCTTCTACGGTCGGAACTCAAAAAAACTAGATCGCTCTGCGTCTTTCACAACGAGAGGAGCCGAGCACGACTACACGGGAAAGATCACTTTAAGGGGTTTGGAGCCAAATACTCGTTACCACTATCGAATCGAGGACCATCAGTTAAGCGGTTCTTTCCGCACAATGCCTTCACCTGATGACTTCAAGAATCCAAATGGCAACCCCGATGGCTTGTTCAATTTCCGCTTTGAGTTTGCATGTGGGAACAACCCGAAGGGTTCGGGGGACAGTGCGGGTCCTACGCTCCCCGTTTTTGATACCCTTAACAAGCAAGTTCGTGAAAAGATTAATTTCGCAATCCTCAACGGCGACTGGCTTTACGAAACCCGCCGTGACTATTCGCCACAAGAATGGTTGTATCAAGTTGGCCTAAAGGGACAGGAAACTCCACGTGTCGTTCAGCATGCGCCTACGATCGTCGGAGTTTGGCAAAACTACAAAGACCTCCTTCATCGCGGTCGAAACCTTGCTGAGTGGCACCGAAACGTCCCGAGTTACTTTACTGCAGACGACCATGAGTTGATCAACGATATCTACGGGGCGGGGGAAACGGGTTACGTAAACAGACGGGCCGTATTTCGAGACATCGCAACCCAAGCATGGTTCGATTACTTGGGCTGGGCGAACCCCACCGAACACGATGCACCTGCATGGTTCGGAACAGCCAAACTAAGTAAGGGGAGTGACATTCTCGAGGACAAAGACGCTGACTTTACAAAACTTGATCTTGGCGAAATGGCAAATTTGCACGTGCACTGGGGTACGACCACTGCGGGTGTCCCGGACACAACCCTTGATTCTCAAGCGGGCGACCCGAACTCGGCCGTCTATGAGATCGAACAAGTCCTGGGGTCTAATAGATTGAGAATAAAACCCGAAGCAAAGGCAGACGGGCAAGCGGCTTACTCAATTGGGCGACGATGCTATGGGAAATTTACCGTTTCTAATTGCGACTTTTTCCTTTTGGATACCCGCTCACACCGAAGCCTTCACAACGTCGACAACCCCGACAACCCAAAAGCCACTATGATCGGAAAGCAACAACTCGATTGGCTCAAGGAGGGAATCCGAAAGAGTAAGTCCGACTTCATCTTCGTGGTTTCGTCCGTCAACTTCATGGTCCCACACGTGGGAAGCGGGGGTGGGGTCGACAAGCAAGCTGCGATCAAGAAGGACGACGCCTGGACTGTTTTTCTCAAGGAACGCGAAGAGTTGATTGAATTTTGGGACGGACTGGATAAAGCGGTCTTCGTACTGACGGGAGACTTGCACAATAGTTTTGCGATCAAGATCACCGACAACGTCTATGAATTTGCAAGTGGACCCCACAATTCGATCAATCACGCCCCGATGAAGGACGAAGGGGGCAGACCTTCAAACGGAAAGTTCAAATATGGTCCCCGCTCCTGCGACATCAGGTGGTCCAGTTACGCCATGGCCGATATCCCTCGGGCAAATCGAACCTTCCCTCACTACTGTGTAGTGCAGGTAAATAATGTGTTCAACAACCCGGTCGAGCGCGACGGTGAACGTTGGTTCGCCTTTCCCCACCCGCAGGTCATCTTTCAGTTTCACGATGCCCTTACCGGCGAACTCCGCTACTCGGAGACGATCGTGTTGGGGCTCGAATAGAGATTACTATTCTTGAAGGGGCACAATAGGCGTATCCCAACCAGCCATATCACCGGGCTTCGTTCCTGACTTGCGCCGCCCCTTGCCCCGTGCCCAAGTCCCATTGTAGGGACCGACGAAATCGACCTTGAGATCAGGTTTGATTTTGGCTTCCAGTCCGATTGCCCAAATACACCCATTGACAAGCAGTCGACGGTAACCATCGCTCTCAATATCATTAGAGGCACCATAAGTGCTCGTAAACACACGCCCCTTCCTTTTTCCATCTTTACCAAGATAGTGCCTTACCCAAGCTCCCGGAACAGGCTTGCGGGTCTCATCGTCCGGGGAATCCGGGGACATGCCCTTGAGCGGTTGGGCCATGGCCAAAGTAGTGTAAGGAATCAATGGACTTGCATTGTAGCCACCGCACTGAGCCCACATATCCTTGACTCCCCTCAAGACTGGATGGGTTCTTTGCTCGGGCACAATATCCAAACGGGTACTGGATCGATGATTGCCTCCATAATGACCTGCCCATTTCTCGCCTAATACCTGGCGCCCGAAACCACCTTTGTATTCAACGCCTCCGTATCCGTTGTTGTACTTTGCATAAGGGTTATCCTTGGGGATTTTGTTAAAACCATGAGTTGCTGTGCGCAAACCCACGATTGGTCCTGCTCGGTCCAAGTAGTTCACAAAGTGTTTCATTTGCTCCTCCGGCCAATTTTGAAAACGGGTGAAAATAACCATCAGCTCGGCACTTGCAAGTTCCTCGATTCCGGGCACGTTGTTGGCTCCCGGTTGAATTTCCCCCTTGTCATTGACTCCAAACACAACGGAGCACTTGAAACCATGATGCTTGGCTAGTATTCTGGCAAGAGCAGGAAGCGTCTCTTCGGACCTGTACTCATGATCACTCGCAATAAAAACGATGTGCTTGCCGTTTCCCAGTCCACTTTTCCCTACGTAGGTCAAAGGAATTTGCCCATAACCGGAAAAAGAAAAAAGGAAAAACACCACAATACCTTTAAATGTTGAAAGAGTAATTGTTTTCATGGTTGATCAAGTAGGCAATGGGTATGGTTTTAAAACAGACAGTGAAGATAAAACTAATTAGACCAATCTTGTAATTTGAGAAAATCCGTCAGTGTCCCTGCCATTCAAAGTTCAAAGTGATGATAATGAGCATAATCTCACTGCAAATAAAGACGATGGAAATCAAAAGTGAAACCCAAAAGATTTTCCGATAGAGACTATAATTTCTGGCGAAGAAAATCATAGGCAGAATACCCAACCGGAGAAGGCAAAGGGTATTCACCAAAACCAAAAACCATCCTGCAAAATGAACCCACCATGACATGGACAGTAAACCAAAGAATTTCCAATGAGTGTTCAACTCCAATCCGAAAAGGTTGCGTGAAAACAAGCATTAACCTAAAAAGAATGGATGTTGTTCGGTCATACTCCCGACCGCTCCATTCGAGCGAATCACCACCCCATATTCAAGGAGATATGGGATTCCTGCGCGTATGAATTAAGACAAAAGGGATTTGACACGGAAGTTTACTTCGTCCCTGGAGGGGTCGGGGTAAAGATTTTAAACGATGACTACCCTTCGATTGCAAAAATTGCCCACCTCCCCATTTCAGAGTTTGATTTCTCCTTGGTCTCCGATCCAATCTTCGAACACCTGGAGTTTTTCAGCTTACGGGGATTAAAACTTTCGAAATCCTCCAAAATGAATTTTTCCCGGCTTTCCGCATTTTCACTCAGACGCGTACATGCCGATTTTTCGACGGCAAAGGATCTTTACGCCCTTTCCACTCAACCTCTCGAGGAACTGTCACTTTGCCAAACCAACTTAAGAGACCTTGCCTTTCTCTCGGATCTCGAATTAAGCGCCTTCTTTGCAAGCAATAATCCAATTGAATCGATCCACCAACTCAACTGCCGAAAGCTAAAAGTTCTTGATCTCTTCAAATGTCCTGTATCCGATATCTCTTCTCTCGCACACTCGCCCATTGAGGAATTGAACATAAGTGGAACAAAAGCGTCCGACCTTTCGTCCCTCTCCGGAAAACCACTGAAGAAACTTGAAATGCGGGCAACCCAAGTGGATGATCTTTCATACTTGGCAGACTGTCCGTTGGAGGTTCTCCATTTACCAGGTTCTCCCGTGACAAGCATTACCCCCCTTTCTTACCTTCCCATCAGAGAAATAAACTTAATCGGACTCTCTATCAATGATCTTGAACCACTATGTACAATGCCAATCGAACAATTGAGCATCTCCCCTGAAACACTCTCTAATGAACAGTTCGATTTACTCAGGGAAGTAAAACCCAAGCACTTGATTGGTCCAGGAGACCCGCCAGAACAAACCCCTACCGTCTTCTTCGAAAAGTATGGTAATGAAAAATGAAGAATTTAATTCAAAACTTGTCCAGCGGTCCAACCTTGAATATCATTTCGAAATGGCGATAGACAGACTTAAAGGAATAGACGATTACTATGACGTCGTGGTAATCGGAAGTGGTTTAGGCGGATTGACCGGAGCCAATTGCCTGGCTAAGCAAGGGCATTCCGTTCTCTTACTCGAACACCACTACCAGTTCGGAGGTCTCGCCACTTGGTTCAAACGAGCAGGAGGGCACATATTCGACATATCCCTGCACGGGTTTCCCGTTGGGATGATCAAGTCTTGCAGGAGGTATTGGACCAAAGAAATAGCAAATTCGATCGTTCAGTTGAAAGACATTCGTTTCGTAAACCCCCAATACGACCTCAAAACGAGTTTTGACCGCCTCGACTTCTCCAACATCTTACAGAACACGTTCAATATCGCCAAGAGTCGCGTCGAGGAGTTTTTCGATCATCTCCGGACTATGGATTACTTTGCAAAAGACGGTCGCACGATAGGCGATCTGCTTGAACAGTTCTTTCCCGGGCGCGACGACGTCAAGCGTCTGCTGTTGGAACCTATTGCCTATGCCAACGGTTCGTCCCTCATGGATCCGGCGATTGCCTATGGGATCGTGTTTTCCAACTTTATGAAAAAGGGAATCTACACTTTTAAGGATGGAACCGACGCTCTGATAAAGAAAATGGTAAACGAGTTACGATTGAACGGAGCTGAGCTGAGAAGACAATCAATGGTTGAGAGCCTCATTACCAAAGAGAAAAACGGCAGGCATCACATATCCGGAGTCATGGTCAACGGCAAGAAAGTTCTTTGTAAAGCGGTCCTTTCCAATGCCAACCTTAAGAACACCATCGAAAAACTGCTTGGACTCTCCAAGCTTCCATCAAAATTTGCCAAAACAGCTTCTTCCGTACGCTTGAACTCAACATCGTGTCAGGTCTACATAGGGATGAAGAAAGGCGTGAAGATACCCGAAATAGGAGATCTCATTTTCACTTCCGAGTCATCGGCGTTCTCAAGCGACGAGCTGACTGACTTTCACACCACAAGTAGAACTTTTTCGGTATATTACCCAGACACCCGGCCTCACCGTAAGAACCCCAAATGCAGCATTGTCGCATCAATCAATGCCAAATGGCAGGATTGGGACAAACTTACGCCCGACCAGTACGCCAAAGAAAAAGAAAGGCTTATTGAGGAGAGTTTGGTGGCTCTGGAAAAAATCATTCCGGGCATCAGGGAAAAAGTCGAGCACCTCGAAGCCGCCACCCCACGAACGATCGAGCATTACACCCGCCATGCAGGAGGAGCTTCCTTCGGAACTAAATTCGAAGGACTGGAAGTGTCCTCGTCTCTCCCCGACCACGCCCCCGGACTTTACCACGCAGGTTCAGTCGGAATCATTATGTCCGGATGGCTTGGGACGATTAACTATGGTGTAATCACCGCGAATAAAATCGATCGTTTTCTTCGCGGAAAAATCAACGGCGAGGATAAAGCCCCAGACGATCAATCCGAGCAACTAACCTCTCTCGCTTGACCATCTCCTCATCAACCTTACTTTCAATTTCATGGAAGAAATCCATCGTCGTATTCCTCATCGCTCACCTTTTCTGTTCATAGACAAGATCCTCAACGTCTCCGACAGTGGC
>TARA_B100001057_G_scaffold66821_1_pt1 | contig 14773 bp, 10 predicted proteins | sample TARA_B100001057 | Tara Oceans TARA_B100001057 (sample SAMEA2621839) | marine metagenome | biome: marine biome (ENVO:00000447); feature: surface water layer (ENVO:00002042); material: "saline water (ENVO:00002010), including plankton (ENVO:xxxxxxxx)" | depth 5 m
ATGGAACCGCTGTCGTCAGCGAGAGCCGTTAGAACTGGCAAAGTCCCGGCGAGCAGGGCGATAAACCTCAGACGATACATGTTTTTCTCCTTAGTACTGATAATAAAAATATATCAGGCGCCACGTTCATTCCTTAGAAAAGAAATTACCTTCGCATTGAATAAGTCAGGGTTCTCAAGAAACATGAAATGGCTCCCCCCTTCAGCCTCAGTAAATACCTCCAGTTCGGAACCAGGAATTTGAGACGCTATCCACCGTTGGGAAGCACTGCAGAACATTGATCCTTCTCCCCCAACCACCAGAGTTGGAAGCTCAATTCGCTTAATTACGTCTCTCCAGTCACCGAAGGCAGTATCACGAAGAAGCTCAGAAGCATGATCCCTTGGGAACTTTAAATTTTCCTCAGCAACCGATCGAATGGATTCCTCCGAAAAGCCTGGGCTAAATAGCCCCTTCAACAACTCCACGGTACTCACCAGATCTGTTGAAGCGGTCACAGTAGCAGCGAATTCCTCAACACCACTTGAGTCTTCATAGAAACATCCGTAGTGAGATTTTTCTGCAGCTTCCCAATCCTCACGGGGAAACATGCATGGGGCTTGGTCTACTAATACCAAACGCTCTATCTTGCTTGGACCGTAAAGATCCAGATATGCCCATATAACAGCACAACCCATCGAGTGGCCCATAAGATCGACAGATGTTAGAGCCAGACGCTCTAAAACTTCATGCAAGTCCTTGGCGAGGCGGTAAACTCTGTAACCGTATCCGGGAGTATCACTCTCACCGTGACCACGCATGTCCAAGGCAATAACTCTGCGACAAGAAGTGATTGCCTCTGCATTCACTGTCCATTCGTTAGCCGTTTGTGACCATCCAGGAATCATTATGAGGGGCTGGCCATCTCCTCCTTCAAGTGCAGAAAGTGAAATGCCTGATTCCAGTGGGATTGTGATTCGCTTCATTTACTGCTCTCTCAAAATTGGTTAGTAAATTCGTAGATTACTACTAACGTATTCCTAAGGTGCCTACTCTGAAGTTTTATCATATCCCATCCGTGATTGGGACTCGACACACCATTAATTTAATCGGCGGGTACCCCTTTCACTTCGGGATGGGGGCCTATTTGGACCACTGCGGCCCAACTGACCACAAATGATTACAATAGCAGGCAACTAATAAAGCCCGGTGGTACAATGGCTAACGTGATGCAGGTTGTTGTAGTGAGTTGTGGTTGATTGCCTTCGAGGAAGACATAATCCGTCGGTCCCAGGCTCTAGTCCTGGAAGGCCCACCAATTCCCCCGTTAATTTTTTCACAACAGCTGCATCACTCCTTTGAGTAGCTCTACACAAGAACGGTAACCATGTCTCCAGCCATGTCCTTAGCCAGAACCATCGAATCAAAATACAAACCATCATGAAGATCATGTTCAGCGTTGCAACAAGCTTGCTCTTGTGCGGTACAGTTTACGCACAATCAGTCTTCGTCGGCCCACACAACTTTGTCCGGGCGGAATCTGACCGGTATATGAATGATCTTATTGCCCGAAATGAGCTGGGCTCTATTCTGCATCAACGTCAGCCAACCGATCTGGAGAATCAGACTGTCATTCGTATGAACCTTGACACGCTATATTCTTCCGGAGTGTTCGACATGGACGCCGGCGCAGTGACGATATCGTTGCCGGAAGCACCCGATGGCCGATACGTCTCTGCCCAGGTCTTATCCCAAGACAGCTACACAATTGATATTTATCATGAAGGGTCTCATACCTTCAATATTGACGATGTCGGAACGCGCTATGCTGTTGTGATTATAAGGATATTTGCGAACTCTTCTGATGCTGACGACATCGCCTATGCGAACGAGCTGCAGGACCTGGTCAGCACCGAGCAAGATTCACAGGGCGAGTTCATCATTCCCGACTATGATACCGAAAGCCTCAATGCAACACGGCTAAGCCTCCTGAGACTTGGAGCCCTCTCGCGAGGCAATCTTGGCCTCTTCGCGGGAAAACGAAATGAGATTGATCCAGTTGCCCAACTAATCGTTTCCGCGACAGGATGGGGCGCATTACCCAGATCTGAAGCTGCCTATTTCGGTGGCAGTCCATTACCCGGCAATGAGAACAAGCCACACGAGTTGATTCTCGTAGACGTGCCTGTGAATGCATTCTGGTCCGTAACTGTATATAACGCCCGAGGCTTTATGGTGCCGAATGCGTTCGTTGGCGTAAATGCCCTTAACAGTGCCAATGCTACGCCGCGAGAAGATGGCAGCTATCGAATCCAACTCGGTGGATGTAGTGAGACAAGCGTGAATTGTATTCCAGCCCCAGAAGGCTGGAACTATGTGATACGCGCATACCAACCCACCGAAGCCATTTCCTCCGGTGACTGGCAAGCACCAACCGCAACACTCACGGAGTAGACAGCCACTAGACAATCCCGCCCTTGGAGCTGCTTAACTTCCTGCTTAATAATCTGTCGGTCTCAAGTTAGAGTCCTGGTGAGTCCACCATTACCCTCTCTGCAAATGCGAAACACCTAGGTGCGAACCGGCCGCTTCTGCAGTTTCCTCTGAAGAGTTCGGCGGTGCATATTCAGCTGCCTTGCAGTGGCAGAGATATTTCCGTGATTTGCCTGCAAGGTTTTTTGAATATGTTCCCACTCGAGGCGTTTCACAGACATTGTTGCTAACCCTCCAACTGCAACCAACTCTTGTTTTTCCAACTCCTCGCGAGCTAAGAGTGCAGCGAGTATCTCGTCAGCGTCGGCGGGTTTTGCGAGATAGTTGTCTGCCCCGAGTTTAATCGCCTCTACAGCCGTAGCGATACTGGCATATCCAGTAAGAATCAGCGTGCGTATCTCAGGGTTTGACTCCTTTATTGGTTTAATCAACTCCATGGAAGTTCCGCCACCCAGATTGAGATCCAATATCGCCAAATCAAACCGATCCTGTTCGATCAACTGTAAAGCAAAATTCAGGTCCGGGGCATATCGCACTTCAAACCCGCGTCTGTCGAGCGCCCTGCAAAGTACTCGGGCGAAAGCCTCGTCATCTTCAACAAGTAAGAGTTGTTCCGGCTTTTTGTTCATGCTCATATTGTTTTGTTTTCCAACAGCAAAGGAAATGTGATCAGGGTTGTCGCTCCACCTTGCTCGAGATTGTACATTTCTATCTCACCACCTAAACGCTGTACTGCCGCATGTGCCAAGAAAATTCCTAGACCCATGCTGCCCTTTCTAGTCGAGATAAAAGGCTCGCCCATCTTCTCCATCACTTCAGCCGGTATACCCGGGCCATCGTCAGTGACAAGAATTTCCAGAGCAGAACCTCCCGGAATTGAAATTCGGACTTCTACTTTCTGAGCGGCGGCAATAATTCCGTTTTCAATAATATTGATAACAGCATGCCTTAAGCTTAATTCACCAGTCAGTTGCGGGTCCTCGTTGGTGTTCATAACGAAGTCAACTTGGGTCAGCGGATGGATATTAGTGACGTAGTCCGTGAGCTCAGAGACGAATTCCGACAGCGGCCAATGCTCTTTCTCCTCTAGATTGTCTTTCTGATAGTAGCGAACCAACTCATTCAATGACCTCTTGCAACGACTCAATTGCTGGCGTAACGTCAAGATATCTGCCTTAAGACTGCCGACATTTATTCGTTCCTGAAGTGACAGGTCTATTTCAGTGAGCAATACCGACATCGTCGACAAAGGGGTTCCGATCGCATGAGCTGTACCTGCCGCCAGCATACCGATCTCAACAAGCTGCTCATTACGAAGTTCATTCTCTCTAACTTCTGAAAGCATGATCTCCCTCTCTCTGATCGCAGTTGACAAGCGGGTCAAGAAGAATGAAATCAGAATCGCACTGACTGAAAAAATGATCCACATACCGACCAGATGTAGTTCAAATATCTGGCCCTGCTGGGCCGATACCATCGAGTCATTGTGGTCCACGTTAAGGTCTCGGATCAGAAAGAAGCTGTAAATCAAAATACCGGACATGGCGAAAATTAGGGCAAAAATCGGTGGCAGTAAGGTTGCAACTATCGCCAGCAAAACCAACAAATAGGAGATTAATGGATTACTCGCGCCTCCTGCCACGCTCAGCAGCACGACCAGCACAAGGACATCTATCAGCAGATGTCCAAGGAACTCTAAATGACTGATGACAGTCGCAGTTTTTAATCGCCAGAACCCAGCGAACAGGGATAAGCCCAGCGCTATCAGTAAAAAAGCCATAAGGGGCAGTGGAAGAGAAACGCTGGTAAGGTTTTCAAAAATAGCAAGTGCAAGCACGCTCAGAAAAGTGACAAAAATTCGGAGCAACAGGAGTCGTTGCAATCCCACTCTGAGAATCCCCGACGGAAAACTTTCTCTAACGCCGAGAGAACTCAAATTTTTGAACCACTTGGAAATCGCGGTCATAACCATATCCCTCAACCCCCCTTCCTGCCGGTAAACAACAGCCTTACTTTACTTGAGCAGCAGACTGAAGGACATAAGGTGCGACATCGTGTCGCAGGCCAAAAGAACAAGATTTTTGTCTACACTGATAAATCATTGAAAACTGTATTTTAACAGTAATTGACTATCTAATTTACTGACTCGATAACCAAGTTGAAGAACTCGATATCATCCCAGTTAGCAGGAAATTCTGTTGAGTGATAGGAGCCGTCCTCCCTAGTGTGGGAATTGCCAACTCGTGTGTAAAGGCTATTTCTAACAACTACGATATCTAACCCTGGATGGACATATATATTATTGTTCCTACTCCCTTTGGCAACAAACCAATCTCCAGATCTATCCGTCCACCATTGGTATCCATATCCTGTTTGAAGGTCTTCCGTTATTACAATTGAAGGTCTTGTTGATTCTATGACGTAATCGATCGGAACAAGTTGAGCGTCTCCCCATTTACCATCACGAGCATATAACAAACCAAAACGGGCAAAATCCCTGCTCGTCATATCTAGACAACACCAAGGCATATAATTTGAGAATGAATCAGTCCACCACACAGTTTTAATGCCGATTTTTGAGAATAAATTGTCTTGCGCGAAATCAAACAAGGATTTATTAGTTGATCGCTCGATAATTTCACCAATGAGTTGAGTGTCAGCATTCGCATAATTCCAGGTGTAACCGGCGTCTAACCACCTAGCCCGCTCTGGATTGACTGATCTATTAATAGAGAATGAAACATTATCCACAGCCTTGTATTGATCGTTTTCATCTTTTACACCAACATACATGCTAGTGCTATCATTTCCATCTTCCCGAAGTCCTGAAGACATGAGTAACAAATCTTTTACAGTGATGTTCTTCCTCTCATCTTCTGCCCACTCGTTAATGAACTCAGCTGCAGATGTGTCAACAGAAGAAACGAATCCCTTATCAATTGCAATTCCGGCTAAAGCGCTAGTGAAGGATTTGGCAGTCGACCAAGAGGTCGCCATTGAATTTTTGTCAGCACCTTCAGCATATCTTTCGAAGACGATTGATCCGTGCCTTACCATCACGAGCCCCTGAGTGTTTTGCCCTTCTCCAAAAGCGTAGTCCACAACCTTTTGAAATTTATCTGCGTCCAAGCCGACCTGTTCCATTGTGGCTGTTACCCATGATTCAGTGGGCACCGCTGTCGTCGAAAACGTTTCAATTGCAGAGTCTAGTGTGAAGATTAAGTTATCCGGATCGGTAAGTTTGAGCGAGACGTCATAGGATGTTGCTCCTACGTTTACTTTTCGTAACCTGAGGATATCTTCAGTAGCGCTATTCATCGATGATTGACTTAAATTTTCGACTTCCATAGCGTTTAAAACTTGAAAGCAGATAGACACGCACTCCATTAGTTTTAATTCTGCTCGATACCTCTTGTCTCCGACGATTATATTTTCTGCGTTTAGTAGACCATCGGCATAATTAGCATCAACGGAATATTCGACTATGAAATTTAGTTTGTTACCACAGTCAATATCATTCCACTGACCTGCCGATCCGAAGAAGCCTGGATTAGCCGCTGGCCACGCTGTAACTGCCATCGATAGACAATCTTGATTATTAAAATTATCCGGCTCGCTATCTCCTAATCCATGGCCAGCGCCATCGCCCCAGAATGCCCTACCATTAATTTTTGTTGTTTTAAGTGTTGAGCCATCAACCCAAGTCCAGTCATTTTCATTAAGAGAGTCTGATGCACCAAGCCAATGATATTCAGCTCCACCTCCGTCAGGTGCGATTTGCCCGAAATCCGACATAAGTCTCTCGACAAATAGATTCTCTTGGAAGGAATTAATCACAAGTAATCTACCGCCATTAGAGACTGCATACTCTTCAGCCCCAGCCCACGACATTGGCGTGGTAATTATCTTGTATGCATGTCCATTAAATAACGTAAATTCGTTGTTCATTAAATCTGGAACGGAAGCATTGAGACATAACTGCGGCCCTAACAACCATAAAAAGGAGGCTACTCTTACCCGCATATGACGGGAAAAAATTCTTGACTCAGTGAAAGACATAATCAATGAAATCAGTAGGTTTATTATAGATTTGGTGATAGCACCCATCGATTGCACTCGCCTTGTTAAACCGTTCAGTTTCTCTCGAAAAGGCATGAAAACGGTATCGGAAAAAAGACCCGAAACCCCATAAATTGGAGCATTAAGGGCATAGTGTTGCTTAAAAGCTTTAAAGCTCTTTAGGCAGTCACAATCTACCTTAATCCTTAAGTTTTGGCTGCTTGATTCTAGCGGAGAATTTATCAATCGTTACTAGTTGTCGATAATATAAGTCATGGAACTCAAGCCGAGACTCTCCAAAAGCCATCAACGACTGGTAACATACCTGAAACTTCGCGGACCTCAGTCAATAAGAGTGCTCGCAAAAAAGTTAGAAATGACGAAAATGGGCATCCGTCAGCATCTGCACGTCCTCAGAGACCAGGGGATAACAACTGAAACGGGACCTATTGAGCAGAAAAGAGGCAGGCCTGCTTTTTTTTGGACTTTGACAGAAGAAGGTCACAGTTTATTTAATGATCATCACTCTACCTTGCTAACAGAGCTTTTAGAAGACATAAGAAACACGACGCACGGCGCAGCTTCGCTAGATGAGGCTCTTCAAGCAAGGCAGCAGAGAATACAGCATGAATATGATGAGAACTTATCGCAAGTCGGAAATACTTTGAGCGAGAAAATACAGGCCATCGCTTCGCTCAGAAATTCAAAGGGATACGTCTCTGAGGCAAGATTGTTACCGGCGGGTTGGTTACTAATTGAAAATCACAATCCAATATTGTCGGCAGAAAAATATCTTCAAGCTTTTATCGACAGCGATCTGCTTTTACTAAGATTCCTTTTATCGGGGCTCGCAACTGTCAGTCGTACCGAGAATTTGCTAAACGGCCAGCGCCGGTCAGCATTCAGGATAATGCCTGTTTAGGCACGTTTACTTCGAAAAATCACAAAACGAGCTCGATTATCCCATAATAAAAAAAAGTGAAATAGCCGTCGTGCCGCAAACTTTCCCCAAGTCCAATTCGAACGTATATTTCCTAAAGCTCGTCTAGCTTATTTGCGAATGACATTACTCGAGCCCAATCGGTAAAGTCATATGTTTCTGATGTGTTAGTGGGTCCGCCGGTAATCCATAAAATTAACTTTATGGCATACTTATCAAAAACCCCATATCTCGGATAGTCAATTTGTCCGGCAAAAACATCTACCAATTTTGGTTTCCAGGAAATACGATCAAGAAATTTAATAACGTAAGGGTTTGTGTCCGGCGTATCTTTTCCAGCCTTTCGAGCAACAACATTTACCGAAAAGAAAGCATTATTCTTGGATTCTAATAAAGCCTTATTCGTTTCAATAAAATTAAAAACTTCCTCTCTATATTTTCCGTACCTTATGCTGGCGCCTATAACAATTATTTCAAATGTGTCGATATTTTCCGGAGCATCACTTATCGATGAGATATGAGTATCGATCCCAAGCTCTCCCGCTATTCTTTTACAAATAGTCCTAGTATGGCCGTCAATAGAGGAATAAAGAAGTAGGGCTTTTTTCATTGATTAGAATCTCAGATTAGTTGCCAACTCATTATGCCAGCTCGGCGGTACTTCATAGGCAGAAAAAGGAATGTGAGTTACTGTTCCAACTGACGGGCCCGAGAGCCCTTGAACCTCACAACAAATGATCATAAGGCCCTCACGGGCGATCAACTGCAACTCCATAAATTGGCCTTATTAGCCTTATGTACTGTATCATCGCCGCCCTGCTGTTGCCACTTCTCGTGGAGAGTTACGAAATGTTGGACGTTCGTTAGTTCAAATTTAGTCCAAGAGCTCATTAATCAAGAACACCTAAACGAACCAACAAGGTTGAATTAGACTCATGAAGTTGCCTCGCGTTGGCTGAACCACACTCAACACCACAGAATCCAAAATCTACTCTACGAACATTTTTTTGATAAACCAACCCCCGAGATATCATTATGAAGTTGCGAACTCTTTCTCTAACAATCCCAATAGCATTTATTCTTGCTGGTTGTAGCAGGGATTCCAAGCCGCAAAGTCCGGCCAGCCCAGCGGCGGAATCAATGGAACATGCAGCTATCGATAGTGTCCAGGTTCCGGAATACAGCATTGAAGATTTCATGAACAGCACTCGCTACAGCGGTGCCAGCTTTTCACCAGATAACAGCAAGCTGTTAATGAGTAACAACAGCACGGGCATATTCAATGTCTATGCCATCGCGATTGATGGCCGTGATACAGAGCAGCTCACTTTTTCTGAAAGTGATGCCTTGCTCGCAATTTCTTACTTCCCGGAAGATGAGCGGTTCCTGTATACGGCAGATCAGGCTGGTAATGAGCTCAATCATTTATACGTGCGGGAAATGGATGGATCAGAAATTGATCTGACGCCGGGGGAAGACCTTAAAGCCTCGTTTTCTGGCTGGTCGGAAAATTACGACTCATTCTTTGTCCAGACCAATGAGCGGGATCCTCGCTTCTTTGATGTCTATGAATATGAGTTAGCCGAGGGTTATCCAAGGGAGATGATATTCCTCAACGAAGAGGGATTTTTTCCGTTTCAGGTTTCTCCTGATGGCCAGTTTCTCGCCTTGGCCGAGTTGATTACAGCTGACAATAACAACCTCCACGTCCAGAATCTGATCAGTGGCGAACGTACGCTGGTTACCCCGCATGACGGTAATGTAAGTTCGGTGCCAAGTGACTTCTCTCCTGACAGTGCGTCGCTCTACTACACTACTGATGAAGGAAGTGAGTTCCAGCAGCTCGTGCGCTATGACATTGTGAGCGGCGACAAAGAATTAGTGTTGGCTCTTGATTGGGATATTTATTACGGCGTTTTTTCAAGGGAGGGCAAGTACTTTGTTGTAGCAGCAAACGTGGACGCACGAACCGAACTAATAATGTTCGATGCGACTACCATGGAGCAGATAGAAGCACCATCAATCAATGGCGCGAATGTCACTAACGTTCAGTTCTCTCACGGCGACGAACTAATTGCGATGTACGGAAGCGGTAGTCGCTTTCCAAGCGACCTGTTTGTGGCAAGTGCACAGAGAGAAGAGCCCCCGTCGCGACTCACCAGCAGCCTCAATGCAAGCATCAATGCTAACCATCTTGTGGACGCAAAAGTAGTGCGTTTTACTTCCTATGATGGTGTCGAGGTACCAGGCATTCTCTGGGTGCCACATGAGGCTAGTAAAGATAATCTGGCTCCCGCTTTGGTTTGGGTACATGGTGGTCCTGGAGGCCAAACCCGCGCAACCTACAGTGGCCTTATTCAATACCTTGTGAATCATGGCTACGTTGTTTACGGCATCAACAATCGTGGCAGTTCCGGCTACGGCAAGACTTTTTACGCGATGGACAACAAGCGCCACGGCGAAGCAGATCTCGGCGATGTAGTGGCCAGCAAGCAAATGCTGATTGACACTGGTGTGGTCGATCCGGATAAGGTTGGCATTATCGGCGGGAGCTATGGTGGCTATATGGTCGTGGCTGCGCTTGCTTTCGAGCCAAACGTTTTCAATGTAGGTGTCGATATCTTTGGTGTGACTAATTGGCTGCGCACTCTGGAAAGTATTCCGCCATGGTGGGCAGCACAAAAAGATGCGCTCTATGACGAAATGGGAGATCCCGCCATTGACAGAGAGCGACTGGAGCGTATATCACCACTGTTCCATGCTGAGAACATTGAGAAACCCATGATAGTCTTACAGGGAGCGAACGATCCCCGTGTGCTTCAGATAGAATCAGATGAAATGGTTGCCGCCGTGCGCCGTAACGATGTTCACGTGGACTATATCGTCTTTCCTGATGAAGGCCACGGCTTTCGCAATCGCGAAAACGAGATAAACGGTTACAGGTCTATACGAGAGTTCCTAGATCAATACTTGTAGTTTCGGCTGTCTTCAGTAAAGCATATTGCTCAGGAAGGAGCTTCTTGCCGGAACAGCTTTGCTTTTGCATACACCAGTGAGCGCCATGCCCGCTCAAGAGGACCTAATCAGGTGCGACCTTGCCAACCGAACTCAAGTCCGGAGCTAGCTTATTATAAAGTAAGCATGAGAGAAGAATAGATGGAGTTTTCTCCATGGATCGCTACCCGTTCTGATTTTGTCAGTGTCATTTCGTAGTTAATCGATAATCTACTTGGTTTTTTGACCCTGTTCTTTAAAAGCAGAAAAACAAACGCCTTCTCGCCGATGCTAGGAATTATCTCCTAGAATAAATCGCGCCCCTTTTTCGGCAATCATAACGGTTGGTGCATTGGTATTTCCAGACGTAATCCTCGGCATAATAGAAGCGTCAATGATCCTCAACGCATCAACGCCGTGGACCTTAAGTCGGTCATCAACAACAGCCAAATTATCATTGCCCATTTTGCAGGTTCCGACAGGATGAAAGATGGTCGTGCCCAGATCACCGGCTGCCTGCAGTAGTTGTTCATCACTTTCGAGATCAGAGCCTGGATTCCATTCCTCTGGCTCAAATCGCGACAAGGCTTTCGCGGCCATAATGCGTCTGGTGAAGCGCAGGCCGTTAATTGCAACTTGCCGGTCTTCCTCGGTTGAAAGATAGTTCATAGTGATCGCCGGGTGGTCATGCCAGTTGCTACTTTTTATTTGTACGTGACCTCGACTGCTTGGGCGTAGATTACAAACAGAAGGCGTAATAGCGTTAAAAGTGTGTAACGGATCTCCGAATTTATCCAGCGAAAGAGGCTGCACGTGCCACTCAATATTTGCGCTAATTTGATTGGGATCACTCTTGGCAAAAGCACCGAGTTGGGAAGGAGGCATGGTCATAGGACCTGTTTTAAAAAGTAAGTATTCAAGACCCATAAGTGCTTTGCCAGTCAAGGAATTTGCCCGCTGGTTGAGAGTTACAGTATTTTTTACCCTGTAAACACTTCGCACCTGCAGGTGATCCTGAAGATTCTTTCCCACTCCGGGCAAGTCATGATTCACCTTAATACCATGATCCTGCAAGAGTTTTCCAGGACCGACGCCACTAAGCTGCAGGATTTGCGGCGAACCTATTGCGCCAGCGCTCAGCAAGACCTCGCGCCGCGCAGCGAACCGAACTTTTTCCTTGCCGTTTATACAGACACAGACTCCCTTTGCCTTTCGGCTGCCATCGCTCATGTCGAGACATAAGCTTTCCACCTCAGCATTTGTTATGATTTTAAGGTTCCTACGACCTTTGACAGGCTCGAGATAAGCGCTAGTGGCACTCCAGCGTTTGCCTTTGCGCTGGTTCATCTGGAAGTAAGCATTGCCAAAATTATCGCCGCGATTGAACTCGCTGATCTTTGGAATACCAACCTCTTCCGCGGCCTCCCGCCACGCGTCCAGAATTTCCCAGTTAACCCGTCGTTCCTCTACTCTCAGCTCCCCTCCAACACCATGGAACTCATCGGCGCCATGCTGGTAGTCTTCGGATTGCTTGAATATCGGCAGGACATCCTCCCAACTCCATCCATCATTGCCTTGCGCAGCCCAGTAGTCATAGTCGCTCCGCTGACCGCGCATATAAATCATGGCATTTATTGACGATGAACCGCCGAGAACCTTACCACGCGCATAGCCTATGCGACGATTATTAAGCCCCGGATCGGGTTCAGTCTGATAGCACCAATCAGTTCGAGGGTTCGCAATGGTGTAGAGGTAACCCACAGGAATATTAATCCAGAAGTAATCATCCTTATCTCCCGCTTCCAACATCAATACTTGGGACTGGGGATCGGTCGACAGGCGATTAGCAAGCACACACCCCGCGGTTCCAGCGCCTACTATGATATAGTCGTACTCGGTAATTTCATTCATAGTAGTTTCAGCAAGCCTATTCACGTTTAGATGGATCTAAAAAAAGCCATCGATGACTAATCATCAATCAATATAACCTAAATTTTGTTGTTAATTGGTCCAAGCACACAAGAATAATCAAAAATTTTATCTCGCTCATAGCTTTTTGCTCAATAGCGCGCTTCAGCCTCACATTCAATATCGCGCTCGCTGGCAAGTCGAACGAGACTCTGCATCAACTTAGCATATCGAAGTCTCATCTAATGTACTTGTAATTAGCACTCGCAACGCTATTGTTGCTCCAATAATTAGGGCCACAGTAATATGCATGTCGCCATCGGCACAGAGGCGCGCTCTTCGCATCTGAACATTTGTCAGATAAATTCAATTCTGCTCGATAAGTTTGAGCCAGAACATCACACTTCTTGCCTAAGCCTAGGCGGTGCCTCTCCCAAACCGATGACAATAAGAGGCAGTGAAGAAAGTGAGATAATAAGCTGAGAAACGTTGCACATGCTATCGAAGTACGTTGTGGCTGATTGTCTGCAAGCTACTCATGATCAGTCAGTTCGAAGGTTGATTCCGAATGTGATCATCACCCTAAAATTGAAGACTCCCTCGCAAGAACATCTTAGCTTCGTCGGGCCATTTTCGGACCAGCATTACTCATCCAAGATAAAAGCGCTTAGTTGGCATATTTAAATAAGCGCATCTTTATGATGGCTGCCCCTACTTCAATTAAGACCTAAACTTTCTTTGAATCTATTTATCCAAGTTGCGAAATCGAAAATTTCACAGCCATCGTATCTCGAGCAAGCCCAAAATTTCGCCTGGTGTTATTTAGAAATGAATCCAAATAAATTACTCATTGTCCTTGGAAACCAGCTATTTCCTTTAGAGTACGTGCAAGAAACTGGCTGTAACATGATCTTTATGAAAGAAGACCTTGGCCTATGTACCGATTACAAGCATCACAAGCTTAAAATTCTGTTCTATCTTGTGGCTATGCGCGAGTATAGAGACCGACTCCTCTCGGCAGGATATAGCGTTATCTACCATGAGATTGAAGATCAGGCTTTTAAAGAGCCTTACTTAGAGACCCTCATGAAGGCTGTACACGAAAACGAACTGGAAGCCATTCATTATTTTGAGATAGAGGACAATTCCTTCAAAACTAAGTTTTTAAAGCTGGAAAACGAACCCTCGCTCGCGCTTATCGAGCAAACATCGCCGATGTTCTTTGCAGACGACTTAAGCTTTCAGCATTGCTCCAAAGGTAAAAGCCTCAGAATGGCGTCTTTTTATCAGGCGACGCGTAAAAATCTTGGGATCCTCATGACCGAAGACGGCAAACCAATCGGTGGAAAGTGGTCATTTGACGAAGAGAACCGAAAGAAAATACCAAAAGGGTTGGCCACCCCGACCATTCCCAAATTTGCAACCTCCAAGTATGAAGAATCAATAGCAACTAAGATTTCTTTACTTTTTGACCAGCATCCGGGCTTGCTGACATCATTATGGCTTCCGACTAATAGAGAAGATGCGCAAGTTTTCCTTGATGACTTTTTAAAACTCAGATTTGCGAATTTTGGGCATTATGAGGATGCTATCAAGTCAGACGAGACATTTCTTTTTCACAGCTTACTCAGTCCATTGCTCAATATTGGGCTTCTTACGCCACGTGAAGTTATAGAACGGGCCATAAACGTTTCTAACACCTGCGACATTCCGATCAACTCTCTTGAAGGATTCGTAAGGCAAATTATTGGATGGCGAGAATTTATACGAGCCGTATACAGGAATCATGGCGAGTTTCAAAAGCAGTCAAACTACTTTAAACACAATCGGCAGCTCACAAGGAATTGGTATAATGCGGAGACTGGCATTCCTCCTCTTGATGATGCCATTCAAGATTGCCTGACCTATGGATATACACACCACATCCCAAGACTAATGATCATAGCAAACATAATGACCTTATGCAGGATAAACCCCGAGGAGGTTTTCTCTTGGTTCATGGAGATGTTTATCGATTCATCGGAATGGGTTATGTGCCCAAATGTCTTTGGTATGGCAACTTTTGCAGACGGTGGATTATTCGCAACAAAACCTTATATTTGCGGATCAAATTACATTCTGAAAATGAGCAACTATAAAAAAGGTCCGTGGTGCGACGTAGTGGACGGACTCTACTGGAAATTTATCTCAGATAATCTCGACTTTTTTTCCAAAAACCCAAGGCTTTCAATGATCACTAGATCGTTGCAAAAAATGGACGAAAAAAGAAAGCAAAGAATATTTAGTGAATCGGAAAAATTTTTATCGGCTATGACAAAATCTTAGGATATTAACTATTGGGCAAGTCACAAGCTTTTAACTAAGCGAACAGCTTCAGAAGAATTATTAATTACCTAACCT
>TARA_B100001057_G_scaffold86404_1_pt1 | contig 14773 bp, 10 predicted proteins | sample TARA_B100001057 | Tara Oceans TARA_B100001057 (sample SAMEA2621839) | marine metagenome | biome: marine biome (ENVO:00000447); feature: surface water layer (ENVO:00002042); material: "saline water (ENVO:00002010), including plankton (ENVO:xxxxxxxx)" | depth 5 m
GAGGATATCCTAGACACCGACCACCCTACGTCGCTCAAGTGGGAGTTTTTAATCGGCCTACATTGGTGAATAATATCGAAACGCTTTTTTGGATAAGAGATATAATTGAAAAGGGTCCAGAATGGTATAATCAACAAGGTAAAGAGAAACACCCCGGATTTAGAAGTTATTCTGTATCCGGAAGGGTAAAGAAACCAGGAGTTAAAATGGCTCCAGCCGGGACCACTGTTAGGGAGTTAATAGACAACTACTGCGGCGGTATGTTGGATGGCCACGCTTTTCATGCCTATCTGCCGGGTGGTGCATCAGGAGGTATTTTACCAGCTAAAATGGGAGATCTACCCCTAGACTTTGGCCAATTAGAAAAGTTCGGATGCTTTGTCGGTAGCCATGCCGTTGTTATTTTATCGGATAAAGATTCCGTGAAAGAAGCGGCTCTAAATTTACTTCGCTTCTTTGAGGACGAAAGTTGTGGCCAGTGCTCCCCATGTCGAGTGGGCACAGAGAAAGCTGTAGCACTTATGAAAGGTGACAAGTGGGACAAGCCACTATTAACAGAACTGGCAACCACGATGCGCGACGCATCAATTTGCGGCCTGGGTCAGGCAGCAAGCAATCCACTTACCGCCGTATTACGATTTTTTCCCAACGAAACCTGATAAGTCAAGGTGCTTGGAAATTTTATTTATATAATAGATTTAATGGTTTATGATATTGTATCCAAGTAGGCGATGCGTTTTGGGAATAATGAATAAAATATGAGTAAACTCATTAACTTTGTTTTGAATGAAAAACCAGTATCGGCTGACGAAACCGAGACTATTTGGGAGATATCTCACCGATTAGGTATCGAAATCCCTCATCTATGCCACAAGCCTGCGGATAGTTACAGGCCAGATGGAAACTGCCGCGCATGTATGGTGGAAATTGAAGGCGAACGAACTTTAGCAGCATCATGCATTCGAAAGCCAACAGAAGGCATGAATATTTCAACAAATTCAGAGCGTGCAAAAAAATCCAGGGAAATGGTATTAGAACTATTAACTGCAGATCAACCAGATAGAAAAGTGGCACACGATCCCGATTCCACTTTCTGGAACTTTAATGAAAAAAGGGCAGCATCTCCTAACAGATTTCCGGCACATACAACGCCTAAACCGGACTCAAGTCATCCGGCTATTGCTGTTAATATGGACGCTTGTATTCAATGTGGTTTGTGCGTTCGAGCCTGCAGGGAAATTCAAGTTAACGATGTAATCGGGATGGCCGGTCGCGGGCCCAAAGCTCATATTGTTTTTGACCTCGGTGATGATATGGGGGAGAGCACATGCGTAGGTTGCGGAGAGTGTGTCCAAGCATGCCCTACCGGTGCTTTAATGCCAAAAACGGTTCTAGACGAAAAGGGAGTATTATCCAAAACCCCAGATCGTAAGGTAGATAGTCTTTGTCCATACTGTGGAGTAGGTTGCCAACTGACTTTCAATATCAAAAATGACGAGATTATCTCAGTTGATGGAAGGGCGGGCCCTGCGAACAGGAGCCGTTTGTGCGTTAAAGGTCGTTATGGTTTTGATTATGTGCACAACCCGGCACGATTAAATGTTCCCCTTATTCGTAGAGGTGACTCTCACAAGACCGCAGAACTACCCAATGACCCCCTCTCTAATTTCAGGGAAGCAACTTGGGAAGAGGCTCTAGATAAGGCTGCATCGGGCCTATCAGAAATAAGGGATCAAAATGGTGGCAATGCGTTAGCTGGTTTTGGTTCGGCAAAAGGGTCTAACGAGGAAGCGTATCTAGTTCAAAAGCTAGTAAGAACTGGTTTTGGAACTAACAACGTAGATCATTGCACACGTTTGTGCCACGCATCGTCGGTCGCCGCTTTGATGGAGACCATTGGTTCTGGTGCAGTGACCGCGCCATTTGCTGAGGCCGAAAACTCTGAGGTAATCATCGTTATTGGAGCAAACCCGACTGTAAACCATCCGGTCGCGGCTACATTTATTAAAAATGCTACCAAAGCCGGGTCGACACTGATCGTTATGGACCCAAGAGGACAGGCTTTAAGTCGTCACGCTACACATATGATACAATTCAAGCCAAGCTCAGATGTAGCCATGTTGAATGGTATGATCAACACAATCATAGGAGAAAGCTTGTATGATCAGCAATACGTAGATGGTTTTACGGAAGGTTTTGAAGAACTCAAAAACAGCACTAAAGAATTTACCCCGGAACGAATGTCAGCCATTTGTGGAATTGAACCTGATACCATTAGAAAAATGGCTCGCATATACGCTAAAGCAGAAAGTGCTTTGATTTTTTGGGGAATGGGCGTGTCTCAGCACACTCATGGAACAGATAATGCACGATGCCTAATTTCTCTTGCATTGATCTGTGGACATGTTGGACGGGCTGGTTCGGGTTTGCACCCATTACGCGGACAGAATAACGTTCAGGGAGCGTCAGACGCAGGTCTTATCCCAATGTTTTATCCCGATTACAAACCCGTGGGAGACGATAACCAGATCAATAGATGGGAGAGCTTTTGGGGAACTCAGCTCGATCATGAAAAAGGTCTCACTGTCGTCGAGATTACCGAGGCAATGTATGATCGACAAGTTAAAGGCGCATATGTAATGGGTGAAAATCCAGCGATGAGCGATCCCGACCAAAACCACACCCGGGAAGCATTGTCTCGTCTAGAACACTTAGTAGTACAAGATATATTCATGACAGAAACCGCGGCGTACGCCGATGTTATTTTGCCTGCCTCTGCATTTCCAGAAAAAGACGGCACGTTCACAAATACAGATCGCAGAGTTCAGATGGGGCGGAAGGCAATTGATCCACCAGGGCGCGCAAAACAGGATTGGTGGATTATTCAAGAGCTTGCTAACAGAATGGGTTTAAATTGGAAGTACTCACACCCAAGTGATGTCTTCTCTGAGATGCAGCAAATGATGCCATCATTAAATGGAATTACGTGGGATAGGCTTCTTAGAGAAAGCGCTGTCACATACCCCTGTGCTGATGAAAATTCCATTGGGGAAAGTATCATTTTTGCTGATGGCTATCCAACAGCATCTGGTCGAGGAAAGCTCGTTCCCTGCGATATTCTTCCACCCGACGAACAACCTGATACGGACTTCCCATTTATCCTAACAACAGGAAGGTTATTAGAGCATTGGCATACTGGAGCGATGACCAGAAGAGCTAGTGTTTTGGATACAATTGAGCCAGAACCTTTTGCCCATATAAGCCCAACAGATCTCGTTAAATGGTCAATAAAACCTGGTGAAAAGGTTCGAGTAGCAACAAAACGTGGAATGATAGAACTCTCAGCTCGAAGCGATATAGGAGTTCCTGATGGGGTGATTTTTATACCATTTTGTTATAGTGAGGCAGCCGTAAATTTTCTCACTAATCCAGCATTAGATCCCTTTGGAAAAATCCCCGAATTAAAATTCAGCGCAGCCTCCCTTCAAAAAGTAGATCAATATGTCGCCGCTGAATGATAATTAGAACGTCATTCAAATAACTTATCGAAAATTGAATTAAGTTTGGATAATATACGATGTCTATAACTTATTTAGGCTATTTTTTTATTGCTTTGGTAATTGGTTGTGGGGGGCCCGTTCAAGCGGGAATTAATAGCACTTTAGCCAAAACTCTGGGGCACCCATTACTTGGAGCTATTACGAATACTACAATTGCGACACTTGTTATTTTTATTGTGATGATAACGTTCCGCGTTCCATTACCATCTATAAAGACAATTTCCAGCGCACCATGGTGGGCTTGGCTTGGTGGTTTTATTGGTGCTTTTGCTGTTTTCGGCGCCCTAAATTATGCCCCTAAAATGGGGGCCGCTGCTTATGTCTCCGTGACCATTTTAGGAATAGTTAGTGCCTCCTTATTACTGGATCATTTTGGCGCGATAGGTTTTCAAAAGAACCCAATCACTGTATCCAAACTATTCGGCGCAGCACTAGTTGTCTGCGGCATGACTATAATACAATTTCAGCGGTGATATCGTTAAATGGTCTCAAACAACTCAATTCTTGGTCTTAACAGCTTTCTAACCTGCATCGACGACAGCAGAATAAAGAGGCTTACAATTGGTCCATACTGGATAGTAGTCGAAGCGGAATGCGGGACTGGGTTGGTTGCCAACCCTCAAACCAAGATATCGACGGATTCAGTTAGACAATATCAAAGAAGATTTGGTGGTAGCTCACTGTACCAACTCGCATTACGTGTAAAATCAGAAGAATTAATCGAGCGCGCTATCGGATGCGCTGCGATCAATGCCAACACTAATCATTATGGATTAAAGTTAACCCAAGATAACGGGCTTAGTTTGCCTGATAAGAAAGGAGAAAAAATAGTAGTTGTTGGCCGCTTCCCCAATTTGGAACAAAAACTCCCAACTGCTATCGTATTAGAGCGAAACCCTGGCCCGGGAGATCTTCCCGAGCATGAAGCGCCAAACGTAATACCTGGCTGCACACAACTCATAATAACCGCATCCACTTGGGTGAATGGAAGCTTACCTGGTTTACTAAAATTAGTCGATAAAGCGCATGTCAGCTTAATTGGTCCCGGCACCCCATTTGCTCCGGCATTAAAACAATATGGAATCCATAAGCTAGCTGGATTTTTGGTTCAGAAGCCTGATGAGCTATCGCGACTTATTGAAAACGGAGCGGGGGTTCGACAATTTAAACATCTAGGCGTTTTTGGAGTGTTGGAGCTTTAATTTGATTATTAAATTTCACCATCATTTTTAAGCATTCTTATCGCTTCGTTAAATGCTTCTGTGGTGAATTCCAAGTCTTCCTGTGTGTGGCTAGCACTCAACTGAGCGCCGGGTGAATTATTAAAATCCACCCCATTAATTGCCATTGCCAAACGAAGTTTAGTAACCAGGTCCTTATCTTTACTTTTTAAATCCGCATACCCGATCTCATTTGGATTAAATGTTGATTGATTTATAGTTTGACCATTTTTATTCATATATAAATGAACGCCAGAAAATGTTCCGTATGCAGCCCAAGGAACATTATGTTTTTCTAAAATATTATTAAAATTTTGGCGCAATATTGCAGCAGAATTATTGGCTTCTTCACAAGCATCCGTTTGCTCAATAATTTTAAGTGCGGCTATGCCAGCAGCAGCTGAAACGGGGTTTGCATTAAAGGTACCCGGATGCCCAATTTTTTCTCTCCCTTTAGCCGCTGCTCGCTCAAAGTCCAAATCGTCTAGAATATCTTTACGCCCCGCAACTGCGCCTCCAGGAAGCCCTCCAGCAAGTATCTTTGCTAGTGTTGTTAGATCAGGCTTTATATCAAAAGCCTGCTGCGCCCCTCCAGGAGAACAACGAAAACCAGTAACGACCTCGTCAAAAATAAAAATTACACCCTGCTCTTCTGTAAATTTGCGCACCGACTGGAGAAATTCTTGTGTCATTGGGACCATTCCAAATGAAGACCCCGTAGGCTCTACAATTACAGCAGCTATGTCGTTATCTGATTTTAAAACGCTTTTAATTTCTGAAATATCTTGCGGGGATACGAGCACGACGTTATCAGCTACACCATCAATTACTCCCGCCGTAGCTCCTCCGTCAAAATGGCTCGTGTAACCGGCGGTCATATGATCATGCCAACCGTGAAAATGTGTTTTAAATCGTACGAATTTATTCTTTCCAGTGAAAGACCGAGCAAGCCTTAAGGCCATCAGTGTCGCTTCGGTTCCTGACGAAGTGAACCGAACACGTTCTGCTGAAGGGACCATCTTTATAACCTGATCTGCCCACTCCACTTCACGGGGATGATTAGCTCCAAACTGAGTTCCCAATGCTAAAGCATTTTGAACCGCTGTAGTAACCTCCGGGTGGCAATGACCAAGCAATAAAGCACCATGACCTCCGAAATAATCTATATATCGATTTCCATCAACGTCCCACTTATGCGGTCCAAAGGCTTTATCTATATACAAAGCGTAAGGCTTCAAATAGCGCGAGTCGTGGGCTATACCGCTAGGGAGAACACTCTGTGCCTCACTTGCCAATTTCTCTGAACCAGGAGTTTTTTCTATATACGAGCCTATTATCTTGGAATTGGACAGTATCTGATCGGGCATCGGTTCAACCTTCAATTTTTATATATTATAAATCTCCGTATAATTACTCATATAGCAAACCAAAAAAGTTGCAAGTCATCAACGCCATTGATCCGTCTCAATTAGATCATTAACACAACCGTTATCTTCAAAAACTAGAAAATGTCCAACACATATTTCACGCTAGTCACAACTAGCCAACAGGCTAATTACACGATCGAAACCTGGCTATTCAAAAATAAGGTGCGATGCAGAAATACTTTGGAAATATTCTATTTCCTTTAATTTTTTTGATATAGGCAAACCTCTCCTCATTCCAGATACTTACACGATTTGCAATACTACTTTTTTATAAAACCCGATTGATATGCCAATCAAAAAAATGTGATGGTCATTTTTAAAGATCGTTGAAGAAAACATTTTAATTCAATATTTACCCATATTTATCAAAGTGAATGGGCTGAGATAATGACAAACAAGCAAAACTCCAAGACGCATATCAGCAACTTTTATGCAGCTATAGGAGACCGGCTCATCCATTTTAATGCCAACATTGATACTGGTAAGCTTAAACAAAATGGTTCTTTACGATTTGGATTGAATATCCAATATGTTTGGAGTCATCCCAACTTAGGTATTATTTATTTGGCGCTCAGTAATGGCAGTCCGGGAAATAAAGGAACCGAACATAAACTTTGTGCATGTAATCTAAATGCAAAAGATGGGACTATAGAAGATATTATTAATTCGGTAACCCTTCCCTATCGCCCCCTTCATTTGTCAATTGATCATCAAAAAAAACACGCATTGGTCGCTTATAATAACCCATGTTTTATTTCCGTTCATCAACTTGAATCAAGTGGTGCGATTAGTTCATTAATAAAACAAGATATCAATCTTGATGAAGGGATCTTTGGCCACCAAATAATGGCGACCCCTGATGGGAAGGAAGTGTTATTTGCCTGTAGGGGCTTTGACGCGCTTGACGGCCAGCCTGAGCAACCAGGCGCTTTGAAAGTCTTCGATTACGAGGATGGAAAACTTTCGTTTAAGCACTCTATCGCGCCAAACTGTGGGATAGGATTTGGTGCTAGACATTTAGATTTTCATCAAAATAAAAATTGGGTTTATCTAGCTGTGGAGCGTCAAAGTGAGATTCATTTTTTACGAATTTGTGAGAATGCAACTAACAAAATCATTGAACAAAAAGTTTCGACCCTCTCACAAGATGTTCAACCTGGCGTCCGACAAGCTGCTTCCGCTATTCATATCCACCCCAATGGAAATTTCGTTTATGTATCCAACAGAGCCTATTTGGCAGAAAAATGCTCCCCTGAACAAATAGTCCCTGATGGGGAAGACAGCATAGCTGTTTTTAAAATTAATAAGGAGACCGGCAGAGTCAATCTCATAGATAGCGTCGATACCAATGGTTCGCTCCCAAGGACTTTTTCAATTGATCCAAGTGGCCGACTACTGATTGCAGCTAATTCTGAACCCGCGCGTAAAAAGAATAAATTAGGGCAGGTAAGAGACTTACCAGTCAGCTTAAGTCTATTCAAAATCGGCGGTGATGGTAAATTAGAGCAAAGTGAAAATTTGGCTTTTTTAAATGAAGATCAATTATTATTTTGGGCAGGCTTTCTATAGCCGCCAAACTTTAGATGACAGTTCTCTATAATTAAATGCAACTATCAGAATACGGATTCTCAAATTATCAACCTAGGCTGGTAATTGTCCCTAGAGGAGTGGTACCCTATCAAAAGAAAAAAAGGAGTCGTTAAATCAATGAGTATAAATGGAAAAGCGTATATCGCTGGTGTCTATGAGCACCCAACAAGAAAAGCAGTGGATAAATCCCTAGCTCAATTACATGCCGAATCCGCGATGGGCGCCCTAGCGGACGCGGGCCTAACAAAAGACGATGTCGACGGTTATTTTTGTGCAGGTGATGCACCCGGACTTGGCCCACTATCTTTAGTAGACTACATGGGGCTTAACCTCAAGCATATGGATGCGACAGAGACTGGCGGATCATCTTATGTATTACATGTGGGGCATGCGGCTGAGGCCATAGCGATGGGAAAATGTTCGGTCGCTCTTATTACTTTAGCTGGACGTCCGCGTGCCGAAGGCATGGCAACAGGAACAGCCCCGAGAAATTATGGTTCATCCGCGCCAGATGTCGCATTTGAATTTCCATTTGGACCTACGGTTGTGAATATGTACGCTATGTGCGCACAACGGCATATGTATGAATATGGAACCACGAGCGAACAATTAGCATGGATTAAAGTAGCAGCTTCGCATCATGCTCAATATAATGAACATGCAATGCTTCGTAACGTTGTAACGGTTGACGAGGTAGTAAATTCACCAATGATCTCTGACCCCCTTCACCGTCTTGATTGTTGTGTAATTAGTGATGGCGGTGGTGCAATAATTGTAACATCTCCCGAAGTAGCAAAATCGTTGAAACGCCCCCTTGTGAAAGTATTGGGAGCTGGAGAAGCTCCAAAACATCAAATGGGCGGTAAGATTGATCTAACTTACTCAGGTGCACGTTGGTCAGGGCCACTTGCTTTTGAAGAAGCCGGAGTAAAACCCAGCGATATGAAATATGCATCCATTTACGATAGTTTTACTATTACTGTTCTCATGCAATTAGAGGATTTGGGCTTTTGCGAGAAGGGTGAAGGTGGAAAATTTGTATCAGATGGAAATTTAATTGCCGGAACTGGAAAACTACCATTCAATACTGATGGTGGTGGCCTTTGTAACAACCATCCTGCCAACCGGGGTGGATTGACTAAAGTTATAGAAGCAGTTCGTCAATTACGAGGCGAAGCCCACCACAAAGTTCAAGTGCCTAATTGTGATTTAGCGCTAGCACATGGTACTGGGGGCTCACTCGGTACTCGACATGGCAGTGCGACAGTGATTATGGAACGGGAGTAATTAAATGACTGATCAAAAGAAAGTGTTCCCAACGCCTATAGCCGACCCAGATACTGAGCAGTTCTGGTCCGCGGCCAAAGATCACAAGCTGATGATAGGTAGCTGTAAGTCGTGTGGCGAAAAGTATTATTATCCAAGGGGTATGTGCCCGCATTGCGGGGGATCGGATGTCGAACTAGTCCAATCCTCGGGCAAGGGAGAGATTTATTCTTGGAGTGTTCTAAGACGCGCTGAACCGCCGTTTGCAATCGCGTACGTGACGCTAGATGAAGGGCCAACAATGATGACTAATATCATTGATTGCGATTTAGATAATTTAAAAATTGGACAAAGGGTAGAACTGAAATTTTCTCCGACAGAAGAAGAGAATGGAGCTCCTGTCCCAACATTCAAACCTGTTTAATTGATTTTTGTGAAAAAATTAAAACGTTCTAGGTCATTTCTGGGACGTTTTAATTTTAGTCTTTTTCACCAAGTTAGCCGCTGATTGCCCTGCCAAATACCCAAGGCTAGCTGCCATTAGCAGACCGTTACCCGATAAATAACCCTCTACGCCTTTTCCGGAAACACCAACCGCAGCGCCGCCTGCAGCAAAAAGGTTAGGTAAAGCGCTGCCATTTTTCCTTAAAACTCTCGCCTCAGTATCAACCGCAAGTCCTCCTTGGGTGTGAAACAAAGCCCCTGTAACTTTCACTCCGTAATATGGAGGTCCATTTAAGCCAACCGTTTCCTGAAATTTTCTTCCAAATGGGCAGTGCTTTTTCCCGCTTTTAAATGCCTCGACATCTTCTATTGAACTCGCGACAACCTCAGCAGAAACGCCAATGCCATTAGCTAATTCATCAATCGAAGCAAAACGCTTGATTGCTCCATTTTCAGAGGCTCCCTTATAGTCATCAAATTCGAGACCAAGTTGGTGTAAACGCTGATCATAAATATTCCAGGCGATTCCACCCGGTTGTTGTAAAACTTTTATAGATTGTTCAGAATATCCCTCATGTTCGTTAGAGAAGCGTCTACCACGAGAGTTCAATTGGATGCCGCCCTCCATCATTATAGCCCAAGTGATTAAGGCCCCATGAGGGATAGCCACAGATCCATGACCTTGATACGCCGCCATATTTTCAACGCCAGCACCGAGTTCCAGTCCCCAGTTTATTGCATCACCCAAATTACCCTGATGTCCAAAGTACATAGCGTCTGCCATCTCTGGAATGTATTTAGACACCATGCCAGGGTTCCCCCCAAAACCATTACAAGCTAATATTAAGCTTTCACAGCCTATATCTTCACTTGAACCATCAGGTCTTAAAATCCTAATGCCGACAATTTCACTATTTTCTGAAGCAAATATATCAGTTACGGTAGCTGAATTCATGATATCTATCCCGGCCCGAGCAACAGCAGTGACCAGGCTATCTATGAATGCTTTACCTGTCCTTTTAGGATGGCAATGCATTCGGTGCACACTATGGCCGGGGTAAAGAAAACCTTCTATCAAGTCGAAGTTTTGTTCATGATTATCCGCTAGCCAATGTAACACCTCCCCCGATACCAGACATGATCTGTGAACTAAATGCTCATCCGCCTGCCCCTTATTTTTGCGTTTAATATCCTGGGAAAAAATTTCTACATTATCAATGACCTTGGCTGCGACTTGCCAGCGCGTATTGCATGCGGGGATCAGACCCGAGGATAAAGCAGTTGAACCACTTGGATTTGCATCTCTCTCTACTATTAAGACCTGTGTGCCGTTGTCCTGCGCGGCCAAACCAGCTATTAAACCAGCCGCTCCTGCTCCAACAACAACAACAGGTATACTTATGTCAAATTGGCCATAACGACCTCGTATAACGTGGTTCATTTTGCGATACCTGAAACAAACTCCTCACAGGTGGTTATTGTAGTAACCGGTTCTAAGGCTTTTATTGCTGTATCATGTGTGTCAATATCAAATGCAGCACATCCATCTGCCAGCAGGATTGTAGAGAAATCTCTTACATGTGCGTCCCTTAAAGTCGAAGCCACGCCACCATTTGTAACAATGCCTGAAAAAATTAAAGTATCCACATTGATCTTTCTAAGATACCACTCTAATCTACTCATATAAAATGCTGAAAATGCTACCTTTTCTATCTTTTCATCGCTTGGCTTCAAGGGATCAAAAAGGTCGTGCCCCCACCCTCCCGACTGAAAATCACCTTTTGCCAAAAAGGGTCTAACAGTCCTGAGATGATCCGAGATCAATGGCTCCCCATCGCGTCCTGGGACAAGTGTAAAATGAGTTGAAACAATCGAACACCCCACCTTACGCATAGCCTCAATTACACCCCTCATACGCCCAGGAACTACCGCTATTTCTGGAGATGTAACACCACTTCTTCCATACGCTCCTTTTGGATGCAAAAAGTCATTCTGAAGATCGCATAAAATTAGAGCTGTTTTTTGCAAATTTAACCTATTTAAATCAATAGTCATGGTTTTATCACTATTCGAAAATTTCCAAATTTATCAACCACCCCAGTCGCATCATGCTCCAAAAATATTGTAGTGTCTGGTTGCTCAAGAATAGCAGGTCCATCGATTGCGGCCGCAACTGGCAAATCAAGCCTGTTATATATAGTTACCTCCACCCAATTTTTATTTATGTATACCTGTCTCTTTTCTTTTATGGCATTTTCAACCTTAGCATTTTTTGAGGGAGCCAAGACGGATAAATCAAAACGTGGACGCTCTCCTATTACTGCGACCCTTACGTTCATTATTTTTATTCCCAATCCTTCTAATAAACGCCCAAACTGCAGCTTATAACTTTCATCAAAAGCCTTCTTAATAACTTTTTTAGTAACATTGCTAGTCCCATTTTCAATTGATACGGGCAAAACAACCGAGATAGTGTGGGTTTGACCTAAATAGAGCATATCAAGTTCAATTTGATCTGCACGGCTGTCAAAAATCCCACCTGCATTGTCTAGAACCGCATGACCTTCAGTTCTTCTTCGAACTATTTCTTCATCTAATAAAATTATATCAAGATCGTCTAATGTTTTGTTAATAGTTTGAACCTGGTCATGCCTCATATCTGCGATCACACAACCAAGAGCACTAGTTATACCGGGAAAGCGTGGAACCAAAGCACAAGACAAACCGACCTCACGGATTAGAGCGCCTGCATGCAAAGATCCACCTCCGCCAAAAGGCATCGCAGCGAATATACTTGGATCATGCCCTCGTTCGACCGACACAAGCCTTATTGCACTGGCCATTTTTGCGTTGGCCACCCTCAATATTGCTTCAGCCGCATCCATTACGTCTATTCCTAAGGGCTTGGCTATGTGAAAATTGATTGCATCACGAGCAGCATTAACATCCAATCGTTCTAATCTCCCACCAATTGGACTTGCTGGATTGATTCTACCCAAAACGACATTTGCATCTGTCACAGTCGGGGTTTTTGTTCCCAAACCATAACAAACAGGTCCGGGGTCCGAGCCAGCCGACTCCGGACCAACTTGCAGTAGACCGCCAGCGTCAACTCTGGCAATTGAACCACCACCGGCACCAATAGTAATGATCTCCACCATGGGCGATCGTACTACCATGCCAAAATCAATCGATGTCTGCGCTGAGAGTTTACTGTGACCGTCTGATATCAAAGAAACGTCAAAGCTTGTTCCTCCCATATCACAGCTAACAATATTTGGATAACCGGCGTTCATTCCAATATACGATGCAGCTATGACGCCTGCCGCAGGCCCAGATAACGCAGTTTTTATCGGTAGAACTTTTGCATTATCTACGGACATGACACCGCCATTTGATTGTACTATTAATACCTGACCTAAAAAACCTCTGTTGGTAAGCTTTTCTTCCAAAGCTCCAAGATAATGACTCAAAACGGGCTGTAAGACCGCGTTTAATGTCGCTGTAGATGCCCTCTCAAACTCCCGAATCTCTGGCAAAATTTCGCTTGATACCGTGATATGTTCATTAGGCCAAATATCTTGAATAGCATCTTTAGCAATTTTTTCATTCTCATCATTTGCGTACGAATTAATAAATATTATAGATAAAGCTTCACAACCATCCTCTATTAATTTTCTTGCCGTTTCTTTTATTTCATCAATATTTACAAGTTCTCTAACTGTACCATCTGCCAGAACCCGCTCTCTTACCTCTAACCGCAAATCTCTAGGAACTATGGGTTTAAATTCACCCCATAAACCCCAGGTATTAGGTCGATCTCTCCGACGCATTTCAAGAACATCTTTGAAACCCTTAGATGTTATTACACCAGTTTTTGCACCCTTCCGCTCCAATAAAGCATTGGTAGCAACAGTTGTTCCATGAATGATCGTAGCAACATTCGATAGTTCATCTATCTCACTCTGAATACCATTAAGAAATCCCACTGATTGATCTTTAGGCGTAGTTGGAACTTTAGCTACAGAAACCGAACTACTAGTCTCATCCAATATAAAAACGTCGGTAAATGTCCCCCCAACGTCAACGCCGACAATAAGGTTTTTACTCATGGCATTGTTTCAACTTTTAGAGTTCTATTTCGTTTGACTTGTGTCGCGAGAACGTCAATTTCTCCATCGGGCCCCAATTCTACTCCGTATTCTTTCGAGGCATTTTCAGGACTTATATATCCGAGCCGAATATCTTCGGTTATGGCGTCTATTGACCTTAGTAGAGGATCTCCATAACCGCCTCCACCGGGGGTTTCTAGCCTCACAGCTAGCCCATTCATCAACTGTATTCCAACCATTTTCGATCCCATAGGCGGTGTTGAGTCGCCCTCATTTTGTTCGAAATAAAATTCATTTAGAGCCGCTGACTTGCCCCCCAGCACACCAGGGGGAGCGTATTTTGCGCGTTCACCGAAAATGAAACCTTCTGCCGATTTTTCAAGTAATTCAATTTCATAGACAGCACCCAAACCGCCCCGGTTTTTACCCGCACCGCCACTATCTGCTCTCAAAGCCCATTGCCGAAACATGACCGGATAGGCTGCCTCCAGGATTTCTAACGGGGGAATCGTTGCTGTTGAAATGGGCGCATTTCCATGGCTCAATCCGTCGCCCTTCGGATGACCTCCATGACCTCCACCAAAAAATGAGAACATCACCCAACGTCGGCCATCTTCTCTATAGCCCGCCAATGACAATGCATTTATGGTCCCATATGCGCAACCATTTGTGAGTTCTGGCGCGGCTTCAGCCATTGCTTGAAAAACAAGATCAATGAGCCTTAAAATTGTTTCTGTATAGCCACCTACCGGTCGTGGCGCTTTTACCGATAATATAGACTCTTCTGGAATGATAAATTCGATTGAGTCAAGTACCCCAGAATTGGCTGGCACTTCTGGAAACACATGTTTCATAGCAACATAGCAAGCGGCAATCGTTGTTGACCTCGATATATTTACAGGACCAAGGCACGCAAGCGATGAACCTCTGAAATCCAACGTCATCTGATTTCCAGCTATGCGAATTTTCAATTCCAGTTTTAATGGTTTATCAATTATACCATCATTATCCAGCCAATCGACCGCCCCGTATACACCATTTGGCAATTCCCCGATGTAAGATTGCATCAATTTATTCGCACGCCGTCGTAGTTCAGACATTGCGTTTAAAACAACATCGTCACCGTATTCGTCTAAAAGTTCGTTAATCCGGTT
>TARA_B100001057_G_scaffold320733_1_pt1 | contig 14763 bp, 12 predicted proteins | sample TARA_B100001057 | Tara Oceans TARA_B100001057 (sample SAMEA2621839) | marine metagenome | biome: marine biome (ENVO:00000447); feature: surface water layer (ENVO:00002042); material: "saline water (ENVO:00002010), including plankton (ENVO:xxxxxxxx)" | depth 5 m
TATGGAATGCTTTGTTCTGAATCTGAACTAAAATTATCAGATGAAAGCGAGGGAATAATTGAGTTAAATAGTAATAAAAATAATAAAATTGGGAAATCTTATTTTAGCAATTCTATTATAAATAATGTAATTGAACTATCAATTACACCAAACAGACCAGATTGTTTGGGGGTGAGAGGTATAGCTAGAGATCTAGCAGCATGTGATTTTGGTGATTTAAAGGAACTAAAAAAAATAAAGTTAAATAAAAAAATTAAACATAATTTTAAAGTAAAAATTGAAAAAGATAAAAATCAAACCTGTTATGCTTTTGGCAGTTGCATAATTAGAAATATCAATAACACAGAGAGTCCAGGATGGTTAAAGAATAGAATTTTAGCATTAGGTTTAAGGCCAATATCTGCAGTCGTTGATATTACAAACTATGTGATGTTTGATTTAAATAGACCCCTCCACGCTTATGACTTAGACAAAATTAAAAACAGAATCATTGTAAGAAATTCCAAAAAAGGTGAAATTTTAAAAGCACTAGATAATAACAATTATACTTTAGAGGAAAATATGTGTGTTATATCTGATGACGAGGGACCATTAGGATTAGGTGGTATAATTGGTGGCACTAGATCTAGTACGGAGATAGAAACTAAAAATATTTTAATTGAGTCTGCTTATTTTGATCCTGAAATAACTAGGAAAACTGCTAAAAAACTGGATTTAAGTAGTGATGCTAAGTTTAGATTTGAAAGAGGCATAGATCCTAATTCAGTTGAGTCAGGTCTAGAAGCAGCAGCTGATCTAATAACAAGTATTTGTGGGGGAGAAGTTTCTAAATTTGATATTCAACAAAATAAAAAATTCAAATCATTAGAAATCAATTTTGATCCAAGTATTGTAACTAAAACAATTGGAATAAAAATTAAATCAAATCAAATCTCGAAAATTTTAACAAAATTAGGTTTCACTTTAAAAAAAAAGGGAAACATTTTTTCTGTAAAAGTTCCGACTTGGAGACCAGATATATTTGGTGAAATTGATTTAGTCGAAGAAGTTATTAGAATTATGGGATTAGACAATATTAAATCGATTGAACCTGAAAAAAACAGAATTAAACCAACACTTAATTTTTACCAAAAACATTTTCATTTGGCCCAACGATCAGTTGCATCTAAAGGTTATTTTGAGACTGTCACTTGGTCATTCACTGATGAAAATTTAAATGATAATTTTAGAGAAGAAATGGATACTATAAAAATTATTAATCCAATAAGCTCTGATCTAAATGTTCTAAGAAATTCATTATATCCAAATTTAATATTTTATATGGACAAAAATTCTAATAGAGGTTTTGATGATCAGTCACTTTTTGAAATTGGACCTGTTTTTATCGGAAAAAAGCCAGGTGAGCAAATTACAGTAGTATGTGGTTTAAAAAAACAAAGTGTTAGCGATAAACAACAATTACAGATTAATGTATTTGAAATAAAAAAGGATTTAGTTCAAACACTAATAGAACTAGGAATTAATAAAGAGGAATTTAAAATCGAAGACAAAACTCCTAGTTATTATCACCCTGGAATATCTGGATCTGTTTACTCAAAAAGATACAATCTTCTTTTAGGACATTTCGGTGAACTGCATCCAAAAATTACAAAAAAGACTTTTGGTTTCGAAATAATCCTTGAGAATATAGTCGAATACAAAAGTAGAACAAATAAAGTTAAGGAAAGTCTTATTTTTTCAGATTTTCAAAAATCAGACAGAGACTTTGCATTTGTAGTTGATAAAAATATTAATGCACAAAATTTAACAGATGCAATCTCAGACATTGATAAATCTTTAATAAAAGACATTAAAATTTTTGATGTATATGAAGGTGAAAATATTCCCTCTGGAAAAAAATCAGTAGCTTTAAAAGTTACAATACAATCTGACCACAAAACATTAAATGAAAATGATTTAACAGATATTTCAAAAAAAATTGTTAATTCTGTTGAAGAAAAAGTTGGTGCTAAATTAAGATCATAAATGTCGACACTCGATAACATTAGAAATTTTGCAATTATTGCTCATATAGATCACGGAAAATCAACCATTGCAGATAGAATAATTCAATTATGTGGTGGATTAACTGAGCGTGAAATGAAAGAACAAGTTTTAGACTCAATGGACATCGAAAGGGAAAGAGGAATAACTATTAAAGCTCAAACTGTTAAGCTTAAATATAAATCTAAAAACGGTAAGGATTATATTCTAAATATAATTGATACTCCTGGACATGTAGATTTTAGTTATGAGGTAAGCAGGTCGCTTTATGCATGTGAAGGATCTATATTAATTGTTGATAGTACCCAAGGTGTTGAAGCACAAACCTTAGCAAACGTATATCAGGCTTTAGATATAAATCATGAAATTATTCCCATTCTAAATAAAATTGACTTACCTGCTTCAGACCTTGATAGAACAAGAAAACAAATTGAAGATGTTATTGGTATTGAAACCTCAAATTCAGTACCCTGTTCGGGAAAAACAGGTGATGGTATCGGAGAAATATTAGAACAAATTATATCAGTTTTACCGTCTCCAAAAGGAAATAAAGATGAAAACTTAAAATGCTTACTAGTAGATAGTTGGTACGACTCTTATTTGGGAGTAATCATTTTGGTTAGGGTCATTGATGGAAAAATTAAAAAAAATATGAAAATAAAAATGATGTCATCTAATCGAGAATATGCAGTTGAAAAAGTAGGGGTATTTACACCTAAACCAACAGATATTGACGAACTGAACTCTGGAGAAATAGGATTTATCATAACTGGAATAAAAAACTTATCCGAAACCAAAGTTGGAGACACTATATGCGATTCTTTAAATCCTATTAAAGAGGCACTCCCTGGTTTTAAACCAAGTAAACCAGTTGTTTTTTGTGGTTTATTTCCAGTAGACAGCTCCGAATATCAAAAATTGAAAGACGGACTTGCTAAATTAAAACTAAATGATTCAAGTTTTTCATATGACCCAGAGTCATCATCTGCCTTAGGTTTAGGTTTCCGATGTGGTTTTTTAGGCTTACTACATTTAGAAATAATCACTGAAAGATTAGAGAGAGAATTTGATATAAATTTATTAACTACTACACCTGGAGTAGTTTATAAAGTACATCTAAATAATGGAAAGATTATTGATCTTCAGAACCCATCGAGTTTACCAGACCCAACTTTAATCAAAATGATAGAGGAGCCATGGATTAAAGCTACTATTATAAGCCCTGACCAATACTTAGGTTCAATTATGAAATTATGTCAGGGAAAAAGAGGAATTCAAAAGAACTTAAATTATTCTGGTAACAGAGCTGTAATAAATTATGAAATACCATTGAATGAAGTAGTTTTTGATTTTAATGATCGATTGAAATCTATGACCAGCGGATACGCAAGTTTTGACTATGAAATAATTGGTCAACGAGAAGGAGATTTAGTTAAACTTGGAATATTGGTCAATTCAGAGCCTGTAGATGCACTAGCAATGATGGTTCATAAAGATTTTGCACAATCAATAGGTAGAGAGGTTTGTGAAAAATTGAAAGATTTAATACCTCGGCATAATTTCATGATTCCTATTCAGGCTGCAATTGGAGGTAAGATTATTGCTAGAGAAACGATCAAAGGTTTCAAAAAAGATGTACTTACAAAAATACATGGTGGAGGCGCATTGGATAGAAAAAGGAAACTGGTAGAAAAGCAAAAAAAAGGTAAAGCCAAAGCCAAACAATTTGGAAGAGTAGAGATTCCTCAAGAAGCTTTCATTGGAGTGTTAAAAATTAATAAGGAACGATAAATGATCTATGATTGCTTTTCGTATTGGGATGAGGATTTACTTTTAGACTTAAGATTAAACATATTAAATAATTACGTTGATTATTTCGTTATAGTTGAGGGAGATAAAACTTGGCAAAATAATCCAAAAAAATTGCGTTTCGAAATTGATAAATTTGAAAAATTTAAGGATAAGATTATTTATGTTCCAGTTACAGATTTACCTAACGGAATAAATCCTTATTTGAGAGAAAACCATCAAAGAAACTCAATAATTAACGGACTAAAGAATTCTAAAGATAATGATTTAATTGTAATTTCAGATTTAGATGAAATTCCAGATCCTGAAAAATTAATTTCGTTTGAAACAAAAAAAAGATTTGCCGTTTTTAAACAAAAGCACTTTTATTATAAATTCAACCTGCAAAGTGCCAAGTATCCATATTGGCATGGTAGTAGAATTTGTGTAAAAAAATATCTTAAGTCTCCTCAATGGTTAAGAAATCTTAAATTTAAGAAAAGACCTTTTTGGAGGATTGATAAGTTAAGACTCAACAACATTATAGAAAATGGTGGTTGGCATTTCTGTAATTTAAAAACACCGGAAAAACTTTTATATAAATATAAAAATTTATGTGAAACAAATGATCCTGTAAGTTTTAAAGAAAAAATAGATAAAAAATTTTTAGATTTAGATGGGATAAAACAAAGAATTATTAAAAAAGAGGATATAATCGGTCGAGATGATAGTTTTAACAAGATTGAAATTGATGAGACTTTTCCTATTTACCTACAAAACAATATAGATTTATACAAAGATTGGATTGATGAATAAAATCAAGATTTACTGTGTTACTAATGAAAAAGTCAAACATTTAGAAAAAACTGGTTTAACACTTGTAGGTGTTGGTAAAAAATCTTTTCCTAAAAACTATATTAATTGTACTAAAGGTAAAAATATTCAATATAAAGAAAAAAATTATTCTGAGCTGGTATTTCATTATTGGTTTTGGAAAAATGAATTAAAAAAACTTGATTCAAGCACATGGATTGGTTTTTGCCAAAAAAGAAGGTTTTGGGTAAAATCCAAAACTGAAATAAAAAATTTAAAAAAATTAAAAAAGAATTTGGTAAACAAACCAGATCCGAAATGGAAAAATTTTGAAAGTATTATTTGCAAGTCTATTAGAGTAGATAATCCAAAAAAAATGAAAATAATAAAAAGAGGATGGAAAAATTTAGTAAAAGATCCCTCAATATTTTTTGATAATAGAAAACAAACTATCAAGTTGCATTTTGATATGCATCATGGTTACAATGTTTTAGACAAAGCTATTGATAAATTAGACTTGGAAGATAAAAATGATTTTAGAAAATACGTAAATGAAAATATTAGTTTTAATCCTCATATAATGTTTATATCAAAAAAAAAAATTATAAATAAATGGTTTAAGTCGCTTTTTGGGTGGTTATTTAGATGTGAAAAAATATTTGGAATTTCTAGGCTTAAAGGTTATGACCAGGAAAGACTTTATGCATATTTAGCCGAGAGATACCTATCTTTTTGGTTTAAAAAGCATACCAAATATTTAGAATGGCATTGGTCTTTCTACGAAAATAACTCAAGATAAAAATTTTATTTTACTATATGTAGGAACTAACAATTTTTAAAGATTTCGTAATTATTCTATAATAAGGAAAAGATCCGATATCATCAGTCATTATTACCTTCATATTCCACGTAAAAGTGTAACAAAAAAACAAAAAGTAAAAAATTTTTCTATTATTAATCGAGAATTTATCAAAAAATAAAGAAATTTTATTACTATAAAAATCTATATTAGAGTTTTTAATCAAAAAAAATAATGTTAATATTGAAAATGAATATCCAATATTAATCCATCTACCCCAATCGTACCCAATTAACATAAATAAAAACATAGAGAATATTAAAAGTAAATTTAGTTTTAATAGAATTTTTTTTACAGAAAAAATTCCAATATTAAATTTGAAATCATCGAAATAAGAATAGAGTATGGTAGGTGTAAAGCAAAAAATAATTATAATTAAATGTGTAATAAGATATTCCAATTTAAATCTAGATGTCACATATTCGATATTCCAAAGTAGTGTTTTATCTAAAGCATACATTGCTCCAAAACAATTTTCATTTAAGGAAATACACATTTTCTCAAAGCCGTTCGGATCGGATTTTGCAATTATAACAAAAAATAAACTTATTAAATAAGGTAAGAATGAAAGTATAAAATATATGATTTCCTTTTTTTTTAAATTCTTTTTACAAAGGAAAGCAAAGATAAAAAAAATTATATAAAAAATCATACCATCCCATATCAAATTCATAACTGGTAAGAGAATTAAAATTATTAAAAAAAATGAGTAGTTATTTTTTAAAAGTAATATTAAATAAAATATATAAATTGAGAGTAGTAAATATTCTTTCCTTACTAATACCTCATTTTCAGCCAGAGGATATATTAAAAAGATAGGGCAAAAAAACAAAAAAATTAAAAATTGATTTAAATAGATATTTTGCAGAAATTTATATATTAAAAACAAAAAAATTAATAAAATTAAAATTTCAAAATAAAAAACTAAATAGCGTAAAGTTATGTCTGAAAGGTTGTGAATGTTTAACAAAACTTCTCCTATAAGACCTCTTCTTACAAAACCACCTTCGTAATTAATCAACCATTCCGAAGTTGTCCAATCTGTTGGGTACAAAAACTTTTGTGATAAAAATAAAATTGAAAATAAGAAAATAAAAATCAGATAAGACTTAAAATAGTTCGTTTTTAAAAAGTTATTGAAAAATTTTCCCATAAAATTTAAAAAAAATCATATTTATAAGGTAAATAAGTATTTTAAAGTTCATTTTGCTTATTCCTTTTTTTCTAGTATCAAAGTTTATTCCTACATCAATAATTAATTTTTTTTTATTATTAATATAAATTAAATCCATTAAAATTTTATATCCTTTATTAAAAAGTTTATTTTTATTATTAGTAAAAATTTTTTTTTTAAAAACAAAGAAACCACTCATTGGATCTGATGTCTTTTTCCCCAAAAAAATATTTACAATTAATATTAAGATTCTCGATGCACTCAAACGTAATAAACCAAGATTGTGTTTTTTTCTTTCAAATAATTTTCTAGTCCCAATTACAAAATCAGCTTTTTTCTTTTCATAAACTTTTAATAGTTTTAGAATATCAATCGGGCGGTGTTGTAGATCACCATCCATTACTAATATATTTTTATATTTGGAATTTTCAAAACCAAGGACGCAAGATTTTGTTAAATCTCTATTCTTCTTTCTAATATAATATTTTATATTTTTTTTTTTTAATTTTTTCATAATATATTTCGTTCCATCAGTTGAATTATCGTCAACAATGATAAGTTCAAATGTTTTAGATCTTAAAATTTTAAAAATTTGTTTTATCAATAAAGGTAAATTTTTAGACTCATTGAACACTGGAATAACTATTGAAAATTTCATTATTACAAAATAAAAATAACACCTTAATGAAAAATATTAGTTATTACAATAATTCTGTAGTTAATGGTTATTACGACATAATTTTTGAAAGAAAAAAAGGTATTCAATCCGCATGGCACCATATAAAGTTTAATTATATTAAAAACAAAATCACAAAAACAAATATACATTTAGATATAGGTTGTGGGCCAGGAACTTTTTTAGGTATCTTAAAAAAAAAAAGTATTGGAATAGATGTTGCTAAGAATCAAATAAAATACGCAAAAGAAAAATACGCAAATAGAAAAATTAAATTTTTAACTTATAAAAATAAGTTTCCAATAAAGACAAATTCTATTGAAAGTATTTCAATGATTGAACTAATTGAACATATTGATAATAAAGATCTCGAATATTTACTTAAAGAATGTAGGAGAGTATTAAAAAAAGATGGTAAAATTTATTTATCAACTCCAAATTATATTTCATTATGGCCTCTTTTAGAATTTTTTCTTAATATAGTTTCTCCAGTTAATTATAAACACGAACATATAAACAAATTTAATAAAAAAATATTAAAAAATATAATGGTTAAAAGTGGTTTTCAAATTATAGAATTAAGATCTTTTATATTGCTTTCACCATTTCTAGCTTTTTTTACTTTCAATTTTGCGAAATCATCAATATTTTTTGACAATTTTTTAACTAAGTTTTTTCCTGGGTTCCTCTTATTTTGTAAATTAAAAAAAAGCTAAAAAATAAATGAAACTTAAAACTTTTTATAATATTTATTATCGTCATAGAATGCAAAAAGCATCCAATTTACTTAGAATATATTTATATATCACACTTCTTATCAAATATATTGTCAATTTATATTATCTTCCAAAAAAAAAAAATTTAGACAATTGGTCTAAAAAAAATTCATATTTGTATAATAAGGATTTAAATTTTTTGTGTGAATTTTTTAATTCTGACAAAGGTGAAAACTCCATAAACCAGTATGCACAACCATCAAAACAAGATGGTAAAAAAATTATCGCACACGGATATGCTAAAATTTATGAGAAATACTTAAAAAATAATAAAGATAGGATATCAAGCATCATTGAGCTTGGTTCATTTTATGGCAATGCATCAGCCGCATTTTTCTTTTATTTTAAAAATGCAAAAATTTATAGCGCAGATATAAATCCTGATATGTATCTATACAGCTCCAAAAGACTTAAAAACTTTTTTACAGATACCTCATCAAGATCATCAATTGAAAAAAAAATACTTAATCAAAATATTAAGTTTGATTTGATTATTGAGGATGCGAGTCATATGCTTAAAGATCAAATTATCTCGTTATTTATTTTGTTTAAAAATTTAAAATCGGGAGGATTTTTTATTGTTGAGGAGATAGATTTCCCAGAAAAAAGAGAAGATATGCGTGATGGTCAAGCGTTTCCAGACCTTAAAACAATATTAAAAAAAGTCGTTAATAAAGAAAATTTTAATTCTAAATATATAAATAAAAATGAAAAAAACTATTTTTTAGAAAATTTTGATACAATCGAATTTTATACTGGTAATATTAACGAAATTGCAATTATTAAAAAAAAATAATTTCAGTTTGGAGAGATGGCCGAGTGGTTTAAGGCGCACGCTTGGAAAGCGTGTTTAGGGGAAACTCTTTCGTGGGTTCGAATCCCACTCTCTCCGCCATTATTTTGAAGTATAAAGATTTTATGATAAAAGACATTCGGATTTTTAAATGATAAAAATGTCTATTTTTGTTAGATAAGGGTTAAAATTTGCTAAAAAGTATAAAAAAAATATTCAAAGATATCTATAAAGTTTTTGTAAATACTTTATTCAAAGCTTTATACGGTAAAATAAAAATAAGTAATACTTCAGAGATAAAAATAAAAATTTTAAGCAAATCTAATATTAAAAATAAAGAAAATAAGGGATATAAAATATTTATAATTGAAAATGGAAGAATTTGTACTGATGGCATTGAACAAGTTGCGTATATATCAGATAACAAATTAGTCGAAGATATATCCTACACACAAATAAATGGAAAACTTGTATCAGCAAAAAACAATTTTGTAATTCACAGGGGGACTCCATATTTTAAAAAAAAATATCAAGGGACTGTTGTTTCTCTAGCGCAAGGGGCAAGTGGTGATAATAACTATTTTCATTGGATGTTTGATATTCTTCCTAAAATAAAAATAACTTTATTAAATTATAAAATTAACAAAATAGATTATTTTTATATGCCTGAAATACAACCATTCCAAAAAAAAATTTTATCGATTTTTGGTTTTAAAAAATTTAATATTATTAATTCAAAAAAAAATAAGCATATTCAGGCTGATAAGATTATTATACCCGAACATCCCTGGTATGTTAAAAATACAATTTTTGAAGAGGTAAATAATTTGCCAATTTGGATTTCAAAATGGTTAAGAAAAATCTTTTTAAAAAAAAAAAATTGCAATGTAAAAGTTAAAAAAATTTTTATAGATAGGTCAGAAAGTGAAAATAAACATTGTCAATTAATCAACAATGATCAAATAAAAAAATATCTTTTAAAAAAAGGATTTAAGTCAATTAAGGTTGGTAAATTAGACTTTCTAAATCAAATAGCCCTTTTCAATAATGCAAAAATTATCATCGGTCCTCATGGTGCAGCTTTTACAAACTTGATATTTTGTAAAAAAAAAACAAAAGTTATAGAAATCAAACCTGTAGGTAGACCAAATAATTATAAAGAAATTTCTAAAGCTTATAATCTAATATATAAACAAATTGTTACACCCCTTATTAAAAAAAACAAAAATAATGGAGATATGTTTTTAAAACCACAGCAATTATCAAAATATATTTGAATATGATAAAAGAGATATCTATATATGTACCTGTCTTTAATGGAGAAAAAACTATTAGACAATGTTTGGACTCTATTTTTGATCAAACATTAATACCAAATAAAATCCTAGTTATTAATGATAATTCGACTGATAATACAAAAAAAATCTTAGAGGATTACAGTAATGATATTGAGGTAATTAATAATAAAGAAAATAAAGGAGTTTCACATTCTAGACTCATAGCAGTAAACTATTTAAAAACAAAATATATAGCTTCAATCGATGCAGACGTTGTTTTGTCTAAAGATTGGTTAAAAATGGTTTATAAGTCAATGCAAAAAAATAGTGCTACTCTGGTTGGTGGTAAACTTTACGAAAAATATATTCACAAACCATGTAATCATTGGAGATCACTTAGATTAAAGCAGAATTGGGGAGAAAAAGACATCTTAAATCCCAGTTTTATTTTTGGTTGTAATAATATTCTTAATACTACAAATTTAGATTTATCTAAAATTTATAAACACGATCATGAATATTTTAAACTAAATGGTGATGATACAGAGCTGTGTAAGTTTTTACGAAAGAAAAATTTTGATTTATATTATGATAGTTCGGCTGTATGTTTGCATTTGCAAGATGATAACTATGAAACTCTAGCAGCTAGATATTGGCGGTATGTATTTTATGGAGATGGATTTAAAAAAAGAAACTTTCTCAAAACTTTAAAAAATATAATACGACAAATTAAAAAAACATTTTTCTGGATTTTAGAAGATTTAATTAAATTAAGATTTTCATTATTGAGTGTCGATTTTATGATTTTATATTATTTGATTAAAATTGATTTAAAAAAATTTCAAGAGAATAATGAATAGAAATTTGTTTATATCAACATTAGCATTTAAAAAATATCCAATTGGCAAAACTCTCAAATTAATAAAAAAAAATAATTTAGATGGTATAGATCTTGCTCCATTAACTATTTTCAAAAGCTGGAGTCAATTTGAAAATAATCTTTTTAATTTAAAAAAAAGATTAATAAAAAATAAAATTAAAATAAATGCGATGCAGGGCATTCTTTTTGGATGGAATACTAATTTATTTTATTCATCAAAAGTCGAAATTTTGAGAATTACTTTACATATAAAAAAGATTATAAGAATTTGTAAATTTTTAAAAATAAAAAAAATAATAATTGGCTCGTCCCACTTTAGAAAAAAAAGGGGGATGAGTTTAAAAAAATCTGATGAAAAATTTATAGCATTTTTTTCTCAATTTAAGATTTACCTAGAGAAAAATAATGTAACTTTGTGCTTAGAAGCAATTCCAAAAAAATATGGAGAAGATTATATCTATAAATTTGACCACTTGGTTCGTTTAATAAAAGAATTAAATTCAAAAAAAATTTGTATTAATTTCGACACAAGTTTATTTCACTATAAAAAATTTAACTTTAAATTCTTCTACAAATATAGAAAAATTATCAAGAACTTACAAATTTCACAAAAATATTTTAAAAACTTTAATAAAATTAGCTCTAATAATTTAAAGTTTTCAAGGTCTTTAAAACCAATTTCTAATGTCAATGACATCTCATTAGAAATGATCTTGGATAATCCAAGTTCTTTGGAAATTAATAAATCTATCAGAAATTTTAAAAAATATTTTAAAAACTAATAATACCTACATGTCCAGTGGTAAAACCTTTTTATAGCATCTTTAATATCTACTTTATTTTTGTAATTAAACTCGTTATTCAATTTGGAAATATCTGGACATCTCCTTTGAGGTTCTACCTGTGGGTAATTTTTTGGATAACTAATATTTACTGCTTTTATTTTCTTTCTTAAAGAAGATTGCATTACCTTGTGTAATTGTTTCATATTAATTTCTGGTTTATTATTGCCGATGTTATAAACAAAATTTTTACCTAACAAAGTTACTATGAACATTGCTGTAATTGCATCACCAACGTAACAGAAAGTACGTGTTTGATTCCCTTTTTTAAAAATTGTAATTGGCTCTTTATCCTTAATTGAACTAAAAAATCTTGGAAAAACACGGTAATCTTTTCTTGGCATACCGGGTCCAAAAACATTGAAAGGTCTAAATATACAAATATCCACTTTTTTCTTAATCTTATAAAAATAGCATAGGGTTTCCCCTACTCTTTTGCCTTCATCGTAACATGATCTATCCTCTATTGATGAGACATTTCCGTTATAGGTTTCTTTTGTTGGAATATTTTTCTTGTCTGGATTTCCATATATCTCGCTACTGCTAAAAAATATAAATTTTGATTTTATTTTTGATGAATATTCCAAAAGATTTTTTGTTGAAGTAATACTTGTAAAAATTGTTTCTATCGGCTTTTTATAATAATTTTTTGGACTAGGGATACCTGCTGCATGAAGAATATAATTACATTTAAAATTAAATTTTTTTATCTTATTAATATCTTTTTTTATAATTTTAACATTTTTGTCTCTAAAAATATCACAGTTGTCAAATTTGATATCATTAGCCAACACTTTAATTTTATTATTTGTTTTCTTATTTATTTCAGTAATTACTTTGATAAAATATTTACCTAAAAATCCATTTGCACCCGTTATAAAAAATTTTTTTCCATAGAATTTATTGTGGTATTTTTTTAGATTATTTACAATTTCTTGTATATCAGAGTATAAGTAATATTTTTCGTTCATATAATTTTAACCTCTGGCAAAGGTACAATAAATTTAGATTTAATTCCCCGCTTTTTCCATTTGTCAATTATTGGTTGGCTTAAATGCCATGCTAAAAGTAAAATATAGTCTGGTTCATCTTTTGTTAAAATACTATCTTCGATAATTTTCAAATTTGTTCCTGGTATGTAATAATTAAGTTTTAAGGATGTAGGTTGTTCCGCAACATAATCTAAATGTTTATTATTTAAACCACAATAACTTAGTAATACCACAGCTCTTGCAGGACAAGATTTTGCTACAATGGTTTTTCCATCTGATTTTAACTTAGTTATCAAATTCATTAAATCAATTTTAGATTTTTCTACTTTACTTTTAAAATTTTTATAAGTTAGTTCACAATTATCAACTAAAGCATTTTTCTCCTTTCTTAATAGGTCTACTAGTCTTTCCGTTTTCCTTCTTTCTTTTTTTGACACGATACACCTTATACTACCACCATATCTTGAAACTATTTGTGCATCAAATAAATACAAATTATACATTTCAAATAATTTCATCAAAGATAAAAGAGAGTAAGTCCGAAGGTGTTCATGATAAAAAGTGTCATATTGAAACTTATCTAAAACTTCCATTATGTAATGATTTTCAAAAGCATAATATCCATCATCATCAATTAAGTTAGTTATGCCATCCATAACATCTCCCAAAGTCGACATATGAGCAAAAACATTTGTACTTGTTAACAGTTTAGCTTTACCGTTTTTAGCTATTATTTTATCAGTTATTTCTTTATTAAAAAAAGATTGGATAGTATCAATTCCGTTTTCATTTGCTATTTGTGCGATATTTGTAGGTTCTACACCCAACGTTCTTAACCCTTGTTCTTTAAAATATCTCAACAAACTTCCATCATTGCTACCTATATCGACAATTAAATCATTTTTTTTTAAATTCAAAGATTTACATAAGTAGTCAGATAATTCTTTTTGTTCTTTATCAACTGTAGGTGTAATTCCCGGTAAATAAGGGTAGTTTGGATGATATACTTTTTTTTGATCAACGATGTAGTCAATTTGTAGTAGACCGCAATCTTTACACCTTATTATATTAACAGGAAATTTTTGAACCAAATTTTCATCAGAAAGATCTTTAATCAATGAGTTTGCAAGCGGTTGGTTTCCAAGTTTCATTACTTCAATCAAATTAATAGAATTACATATTTGGCATTTACTAATCTTTCCGGGTTCAAAATTATGTTTGTTCATAATATTAATTAATAATTTTATTTAATTTTTCAGCATTTAAACAATATTCTAAATTTTTATAGTTTGATTTTTTCAAAAAATTTTTAAGCATTATTAGTATTTGATAAGATCTTCCGTCTTGAAAAATTTTTTTTTCCATAATTTTGTATATTTTGATTTTTTTATTGTAATAAATTTTTAACACGAAATTCTTAGTCCAATCCTTTGATTTAGTAAATAGAAGGAGACGTCCATTTTTGAAATTAATTTCGATTTTATGCGATTGAAATCCTTTTTTCTTTGCAAATATCAAAACATCACCTTTTATTTCTCCTGGATTGCCTAATTTAATTGATATAAGTTTTTTGTATTTTAAACCTTTAAATTTAGAAAATTTTATATTTGACTCTTTTAAATCAATTTTTTTGAAAAAAAATTCACTATAAGCAAGTACATGTGTTAAAAAAATATTTTTTATACCACCACCGTTTTTTTCATCTGTTTTCCAGGATTTAATTTTATTATTAAAATCAGAACTAACAAAATCCCAATAAACATTGTAATTTATAACTTTTCCTAAACTTTTATTATCAATTAATTTTTTGGTTTTCTGAAACAATGGATGATTCAAATAAGTCAAATTTA